>BNJU01003467.1_pt1 | contig 186777 bp, 235 predicted proteins | sample 8539281 | NCBI WGS metagenome assembly BNJU01 (sample SAMD00202456, study PRJDB9452) | human saliva metagenome | isolation source: human saliva | place: Japan | reverse complement strand
TCTCCTGTGCTTCGTTTGTTTCATTTTGTTCTACTTGTAGATTGAGTTCTTCTAGTTGCTTGATATCCACTGTTGATGGCGCTTGAGTCATAGGATCTGTCGCCTTGTTGTTCTTAGGAAAGGCAATGACTTCACGGATGTTATCTTCGCCTGCTAGGAGCATGACAAAGCGGTCAAGTCCGATAGCCAAACCACCGTGTGGTGGGAATCCATAGTCCATAGCTTCCAAAAGGAATCCAAACTGGTCATTAGCTTCTTCAGCTGAGAATCCAAGGGCCTTGAACATACGTTCTTGGAGTTCTTTTTGGTTGATACGAAGGCTACCACCACCTAGTTCATAACCGTTTAGGACAATGTCATAAGCAATGGCACGAACCTTAGCCAATTCACCTTCAAGCTCATGGGCAGTATCTGCTTGAGGAAGAGTAAATGGATGGTGGGCACTCATATAGCGCCCCTCTTCTTCAGACCATTCAAACATCGGCCAGTCAACAACCCAGAGGAAGTTAAATTTATCTGTATCAATCAAGCCAAGTTCTTTGGCAATACGTCCACGAAGGGCACCAAGTGTTGCATTGGCTACTTCGAGTGTGTCTGCTACAAAGAGAACCAAGTCTTTGTCCTCAAGACCAAGCGCTACTGTCAAATCTGCCTGAATAGCTGTCAAGAACTTAGCAACTGGACCATTTAATTCTCCGTCAACAACCTTAATCCAAGCAAGACCTTTAGCGCCATACTGTTTGGCTACTTCTGTCATCTTGTCGATGTCTTTACGAGAGTAGTTGTCTGCTGCACCTTTAACAACAATGGCTTTAACGGCAGGAGCTTCTGAGAAGACTTTGAAATCAACACCCTTGACAAGATCTGTTAAGTTCTGAAGCAACATTTCAAAACGAGTATCAGGTTTATCAGAGCCATAAAGGGCCATAGCATCATCATACTTCATACGAGGGAATGGAAGAGTTACTTCGATACCTTTTGTTTCCTTCATCACGCGCGCAATCAAGCCTTCTGTGATATCTTGAATTTCTTGCTCAGTAAGGAAAGATGTTTCCAAGTCGACCTGGGTAAACTCAGGCTGACGGTCACCACGCAAGTCTTCATCACGGAAACATTTGACGATTTGGTAGTAACGGTCAAATCCAGCATTCATCAACAACTGTTTTGTAATTTGTGGACTCTGAGGAAGGCATAGAAATGACCTTTATTGACACGAGATGGCACCAAATAGTCACGCGCCCCTTCTGGTGTTGACTTAGAAAGGAATGGTGTTTCCACATCGATAAATTCCAACTCGTCCAAGTAGTTGCGGATAGAGTGGGTTACCTTGGCACGAAGTTTAAGATTTTCCAACATCTCTGGACGACGAAGGTCAAGGTAACGGTAACGTAGACGCGTATCATCGTTTGCTTCAATGCCATCCTTGATTTCAAATGGTGTTGTTTTGGCTGTATTAAGCACAGTAAGAGCCGTTACATCCAGTTCAACCGCTCCAGTCGCCAATTTATCATTTGCCTGCTCACGTGCTGCAACTTGTCCAGTCACCTCGATGACAAATTCACTACGAAGGCTTCAGCCGTTGCCATCACCTCTGCAGAAACCTTCTCAGGATTAATAACCAACTGCATAATCCCTTCACGGTCACGAAGGTCGATGAAGATCAAACCACCAAGGTCACGACGTCGAGCAACCCAACCTTTCAAGGTAATTTCTTGTCCGATGTGCTCCTCACGAACACGACCAGCATACATACTACGTTTCATTTCTTCTCTCCTCTTGTATTCTGTTACTATTTTACCATAAAAGCGCTAGGTCTTCATGAAAATCAACAGAAAAGTTTGCTAGAATCCCCATCTAAATCAAAAAATCCAGTAAATATTTTTACTGGATTCATTCTTAGTTGGTTTTTCTTTCTTTTTTACCTTTTTTAGCTAGCTCCGCCTCCTGCTTTGACAGGAAAAGTTCTGTTGCATAGGCTGTCGCAAATCTCATAAAACCTGCGATAGGTGCAAGAGCAACTGCTATGTTTTTATAAAAGAAATCCCCTTTAAAACATAGGTAAGTCCCCCGATGATAAAGAAGATGACCACAGCCTGTATCACTGCTGATAATAGTACTCGTTTCATGACTTCCTCCTGAGTCTATTATAGCATCATTATCATGACAAATGAAATTAAATTGTTCAAGGCATGCAATCCCATACTATAAGCCAGACCGCCCTTACTGATATAAGCCAAGCCCATACTAAGACCAAGGGCGCTATAGACTAGGAATTGTTGAGGAGTAGTAGGGAAATGAGCAAGTGCAAAAAGTACAGTGCTTACAAGAAGAAAGAGAGCTGTCTTCTTGACGTTATCCTGTTGAGGGAAGACGTAGCGTGCTAACATACCTCTAAATGTTAATTCTTCTGTTAGGGGTGCAAAGACGACAGCCATGAAGAATGTGAAGAGAGGTTGATCTTGAGCCAATTTATCAACAGCCTGTTGATTAAATGACGGGTCATTTGGTAAAAAGTTTTCTACAACAATGACAAGAGCCCATACCAAGGCCGGTAACCAGATGTATTTGTTAAGGGCTGTTTTTTCAATCGTAACGGTTCCTGTCTTATACCACTTGTAGGTAACGAAGGTGAAGATTCCTGCTAATAAGACATAAACAGGGACAGCAACGTAGTCAGGTGCTCCCATTATCAAGGCAGCTAAACCTACACCCTGAATAAAACTATAGACCATAAGAAATGATAAGAAGGCAAGGCTATACCAGCCAATATTTTTAAGTGTTTTCATAAGATTCTCCTATTTGAAATAACGTTTTGTTTTGCGCAATTGTGCAACATTCGTATACATATGGATGACAACTGCCACTAGCAGAGCAACCAACTGTACTTGACCTAATACTACAGATAGAACTACTAGCACAACATAGATACCTGGAATGAGGATCTGATTGACCTTGAACAAGATCAAGTAAGCTTCTTCCATTTCAGCCTGTTTTTCTCCCTCATCATAAGTATCAAGGTAGTCCAAAACTTCCTTAGGCGTCGCCGTAACAGAAAGTTTGTAGTTACGAATCTTGCTGGTGATTTTTAGACAGTAAGCACCTGTCCAGATACCTAAAACTATCAAAGTAAGGATGCTGCTGATGGGCCTAAACCTCCCAAATCTATCAGTAGGAAGGATAGCATACTAATTTGGCAAACATTCCAAGCTACTGTAGCATAATCTAAGAAGCGATACGTAGCAAGGTAGTCTTGCTCATTTCCTTCATCCTCTTCCTCTCTTTGATAATTCTGATAAGCCTGATGACTTTTTCTAGTGAAATAAAAGGTTAGAATTACCGTAATCAGCCCTAGACCAAGAAAAATTGAGTACGAGGCAATGATTACTTGCTCTTGACTGATACCTAAAGGATTAAGACCAAGGAAACCAGCAAATATTCCTAATAAAACACTTGCAATAATAATCTTCAGTACAAAAATGATATGTTTCTTTTCCATCTTTTAACCTCTTTCTAAAACAGGCCAGACAACCATTGACCAAAGGCTTTCCCTGATTCAAAAATAGCGGTCAATCCCTCTGCTCCAAGTGACACCAAAATCAAACAAACAACAAGTAAGAAAATAGCTTGGTTTCTAGCTTTTTTTACTCCATCCCCCAAGGGTTCATTGCCAAGCCAACCTGCTAGATAAGCATAGGCTGTAACTGTTATAATCCCAATCTCCGTCGAAGAGAGAAACAAGAAGACTGTCACCAAACGAATGATATTGGCTTGAATGTTAAAATAGTTTCCTAAACCTGCACAAACACCTGCAAGCTCTTTGTTCTCAGTATCGACTTGAAAACCTGCTAAAAATTCTTTCATAACTTTTCTCCTTTTACGAGCTCTTTAAACTTTATTTTTTTCTCTACCCATCTAAAGACTAATAGTAGCACTATATTATTCCAGAAGAGGTACTTACTTTCGATGATCGTAAACCAACCAAGTAGGCTTCCAATCATAGCAAAGATATTTGCAATAAATACAAGAATACTAATGTAATAAATTACTTTATACTTGTTCATCACTCATCCTCCTCTAAACGAAAGACCGACTCGACCGGCTCATGGAATATCTGAGCAATCTTCAGGGCGATAACGATGGATGGAGTGTACTCATCCCGTTCTAGCAAACTGATGGTCTGCCTGGACACGCCTGCTAGCTTGGCCAGTTCTGTTTGATTCAGGCCATCGCGAGCCCGAAGCTCTTTTAGACGATTTTTTAGCATGTCTTTTTTCTCCTTTGTTCTTTATCTTGATTTTATTGTAACACATCTTTTTATTTTTGACAATCATATTTGTCAAAAAGTTTAAGATTATTGTCATTTTGCAAAAGAAAAAGGTCAGGAATGGTATCCTGACCATGTTTTTAGCTAAGCTTGAAGAAAATCGTCCTTCTTCCGTTTTTTAATCTTGAGAGGTAAGCTTAGCTTTCTTTTGATAATATTTTCTATCTATGTATAAGATTGTTACACTTATCAGGCTTAGGATAAGTCCAAGCAAGGTACCTTTTTGTGAGAATGTAAATTCGACTGTATGTTGTCCAGAAGTAATTGGGAAGGAGAGGAGACTATTCCAAGTTTTTGAAGTCGGAACCTCTTTTCCATCCACTTTGACTTTCCAACCAGCACTATAGGGAATCGAAGTCAGCATAAACTGGCTATCATCGGTGATATCAACTGAGCCAATGATATGCGTATTTGAAAACTTCTCAACTTGTAAGCCTTGAGCTTTTCTCTTTTCTAATACTTTTTGGATTTGGTCTACATCTGCACGAAATGCTCCTGCATGTGAAAGGTCTACCCTGTCTGACTTAAAGCGGAACTCTAAGACTGATTCTTTTCCTACCGCTTTATCCGCAATCTGCCACAGTTGACGCTGCATATTTTTCTTGGAATGAGTAAACCACTTCCCATTTAACAAGACAGAGTATTCATGTTCAAAATTTAGAGAATCGGGGGCAAAGAAGTAATAAGTTGAATCTGTTTGAGGAGTAAGACGGTAACGAACGATTGCTTCCTTACTTGAGTCCTCACGCTTATAGACTGCTATTCCCTTTTCTTTATTCACATCTTCTGCTACTAGATTTTCAGTTTCGACTGCGCCAAAGGCTAAGGGTTTAAAGTAGTCGACAAAGTTCTCATCCCCTTTTTGAATTCCCTCCATAGAGTTGAGGATATTATTTTGGTTTTTCACGGCATGATTGAACTCTAGTTGTAAATTATTCACCAATTCATTGATCCCAAAAGCAATCGGGAAGGAATGCGGGTTTTTATAAACAAGATAGCGTTCATCTTCATAGACTTTTTCAGTGAAGTAACGGTGCATATCAAAACGACTGGCAAAACGGTAAAAGTACATCTTCTCAGGATGACTGTCAATCTCCTTTTGATCAATGTCCTTAATATCCATGTAATAACGGATTCCATACAAGGCATCCGTCAGAGGAGTTCCATTTTCGTATTCAGTTGCTGCATTGACCCCTTGATCACCCATATAGGCAAAGTGATTCATAGTAGATCTCTCCAAACTTGAACTAAAAGTACTCAAACCTGGATAACCGATAAGAGAAGGTGTTGTTCTAGAATAGGCAAAGGTCGTCGCAATGCGATAGAAAGGCTGATCTGCGTTGTTTTGGATATTATCCGTTACACGTTTGACGGAGACTGTCCCGTCCACAAATTTATCCACATTTGCATAACTAAAGGTCACTTGCGATAGATAGGCATTGTAACCTAGCTCAAAAACTGTCAGAGTTGACAACAAGATAAGAGCTAAACGAATCATTCGAGGACGTAATAAGGCCAGCACAGCTAAGTAAATGAATAGAGTTAAGACTACACGAGTAAAGAGATAACCTGTTTGTAATAATAACAGCAATACCACCACAGATCCAGCCGCAATCACCAATACTCTTTCCTTTTCTTCTGGGACTTGGCAGAGCGTTCCCAGTATAGATAAAATCCTGTAGCTGTAGCTGATACAACCAGCGTCACAATGGCAATAAAATGGCTATTGATAAACAGAGTTAGAGCCTCAGGTTGTTTCTTTGGCAGATAAGTAAAGTCTTTAGTATAGAGGTAAATTGCCGATAAGACTAGGGATACAACTGACAGTAATTTCCCTCGGCGAGAGATTTTAAATGGCTCTTTCAATGCTTGATAGGCTAGAAGTAGCATGAAGAAAGAGAATAGCCATGAAAAACGGAAAAAGAAGCCAGCAGGATTTTGACCCATATGCCAAATCTTACTAACAAATTCATTGACAAAGGAGATAAAGAAGATGAGAGTAACCACTCCCGCAGCCCATCTTCTTTCTTTGACTATCTTTCTTGATGTAAAGTACAAGATAAAGCCGATAAATCCGAGAGCTCCAATATAGATATTTGGCAGGTTTGGCCCAGCTGACCAACCTGATTGCGCATCAAAGCCCCCGATAGTTAGTTTTGACAAAATATCTAAGGGATTGATCTGGAAAGCCATAGAAAATGTCATGGCCCCTCCGACTTGTCCCTTACTTTCAAGCAAATTGAAGAATACTGGAACAAATAAGACAGAAGCTGCTGCTGCACCCAAAACCGAGTAGAGAAAGACGTCCCATAAGGGTTGGATGTAATGTTTGAGTTTTACTTTCCATCTCCCCTCGATAGAAAGACGCGGTGATAGATAGTAGCAAGCATACAAGATCACAAATAGCGAAATCATATAGCCCATGTAGAACTGAAGAAAAATCGTCAGACCAAGTACAAAGGCATAAGGATAGGCCGCTTCACCATCTAACAATTGCTCTAAATATAGGATGACAAGGGGAAGCATAAACATAGCATCATAAAAATGACATTCATCTGGTAGGCTACCAACATGCCAGACAGTGCATATGCTGTCGCAAATAAGGGAACCATCCAGCGTTTTGATTCTGCACCCTTATAACGTTTTATCAAGAGGTGTGCAAAAGACAGTCCAAAAGCTCCATATCTAAGCCAGATTGTTAGAAAAACAGCTAACCCGATATAGTTTAAAGGCAGAAGGACATAAATAAGATTAAAAGGGCTCATCAAATAGTAGCCCAATACTCCAATCATATCGCCACCGATAGATTTAGTAAAAGAATATGAAAGACTACTTAAATCACCAGATAGAATGGCATTCTTTAGTAACCCATAAAAACTAATGTACTGCTGATCAAAGTCAACGGCCATTAAACTTTTATTTCCAAAAGGATAACTGCCCATGAAAAACCATACCACCAGCATGATTGTCATCGGGAGCAAAGCACTGCTGACATAAAGGACACCCTTAGGATATGTTTCCTTTAATTCCTGCCAACGTCTTAACCAATTTTTCATTATTGATTTCTCCTCTATATTTATAGCCAAACTTCTCTTCTATAGCCGACACCAGTCAGGCTATCTAGTCTTTTATCATTGGCTTTGTGAGTTTGTGATTGAAGGTCTCCTTGCTTAAGAACTTTTAATCTACTCCATCATTTTAACATTTAAAAAGGAGAGAGCAATGCTCTCCTCTCTAAAAGTAATTTATCTAATATTATTTAGTAAATTTACGTTTCATAACAACAGTTCCTGACATGATTACCACACCTGCCAATACAAGTACGGCACCAGTAGCTTCACCAGTAAATGGAAGACTTGAGCCCTCTTCTGTTGTAGTTGTTGAACGAGAACCACTTGCATCTCCTCCTGGGTTACCTGGAGTTGTTGTAGGACGTTCTGGTGTTGTTGTAGGACGTTCTGGTGTTGTTGTAGGACGTTCTGGTGTTGTTGTAGGACGTTCTGGTGTTGTTGTAGGTCCTTCAGTTGTTGGAGCCTCTGTTGTTGGAGCTTCAGTTGTTGGAGCTTCAGTTGTTGGAGCTTCAGTTGTTGGAGCTTCAGTCGTTGGAGCTTCAGTTGTCGCTTCTGTAGTTGCTTCAGTTGTCGCTTCTGTAGTCGCTTCTGTAGTTGCTTCAGTTGTTGCTTCTGTAGTTGCTTCAGTTGTCGCTTCTGTAGTTGCTTCAGTTGTCGCTTCTGTAGTTGCTTCAGTTGTTGCTTCTGTAGTTGCTTCAGTTGTCGCTTCTGTAGTTGCTTCAGTTGTCGCTTCTGTTGTCGCTTCTGTAGTTGCTTCAGTTGTCGCTTCAGTTGTCGCTTCTGTAGTTGCTTCAGTTGTCGCTTCTGTAGTTGCTTCAGTTGTTGTTGGAGCTTCAGTTGTTGTTGGAGCCTCAGTTGTTGTTGGAGCTTCAGTTGTTGTTGGAGCTTCAGTTGTTGTTGGAGCTTCAGTTGTTGTTGGAGCCTCAGTTGTTGTTGGAGCTTCAGTTGTTGTTGAGCCCAGCTGTTGCTGAGCTGTTGTTGGAGCCTCAGTTGTTGTTGGAGCTTCAGTTGTTGTTGGAGCTTCAGTTGTTGTTGGAGCTTCAGTTGTTGTTGGAGCCTCAGTTGTTGTTGGAGCCTCAGTTGTTGTTGGAGCTTCAGTTGTTGTTGGAGCTTCAGTTGTTGTTGGAGCTTCAGTTGTTGTTGGAGCTTCAGTTGTTGTTGGAGCCTCAGTTGTTGTTGGAGCCTCAGTTGTTGTTGGAGCCTCAGTTGTTGTTGGAGCTTCAGTTGTTGTTGGAGCTTCAGTTGTTGTTGGAGCTTCAGTTGTTGTTGGAGCCTCAGTTGTTGTTGGAGCCTCAGTTGTTGTTGGAGCTTCAGTTGTTGTTGGAGCTTCAGTTGTTGTTGGAGCTTCAGTTGTTGTTGGAGCTTCAGTTGTTGTTGGAGCTTCAGTTGTTGTTGGAGCTACGGTTGTTGTTGGGGCTTCAGTTGTTGTAGTTGTTGTTGTAGTTGTTGTAGTTGTTGTTGTAGTTGTTGTAGTTTCACCTTCACCTTCACCAGACGCAGTGTAGATTAGGGTTTTAGCTGGGTAACTACGTTCGTTAGGGAAGTTTTCAGCTTTCCATTTGATGACGTTATTAACTGCATCGCCTTTTTTCTTAGCTTCAGTCAACTCAGTAGTGTACTCCATGAACATTGGCCAGTTCCAGTTGTCACCAAAGTTGATAGTGAAACCAGTGATTTGACCTGCAGCGTTTTTAGTATATACAGCTTTCTTAGAGAAGTTGTCAGTTGGGCTAAGTTTTGTAAGTTGCTCTTCGCTTTCGATAGCTTTAGGTTGAGTTGCGTAACGAACGGCACGAAGGCTTCCTTCTACCAATACTTGTCCGTCAGCAAGCTCATCTGTGATAACCATCTTGTTCAATTTGTCTTGAGCAGCGTTCAAGATAACTTTCCACTTGATACGTTTAGGATTTTGTGGGTCTTGGTATCCATACTTGTACTCGTATTGACCAATTGCAGTAGAATCTGGCTCGTATGTCAAGTTGTATGTTTGCTCACCATACTTGAATGTCTTTTTACCAGACTCAGTAACATTACCAGCATTTACAACGATATCGTATTTCAATGACATTCTCTTGTTTTGTGGGTTTTTAGAGAAATAGTCAGTGAAAGTTACTGTTGTTTTACCAGTAGCTGGGTCTGCAACTGCATTACCAACGATGTCAGATCCGTTTTTGATTGGGAATTCTGACTTAACAGGCCAGCTCAATTCTTTTGGCAAGTCAAGAACAAGTGTATCACCTGCATTGATTGCTTGAGAATCTGGAAAAGTAATGCTGTTTGTAGCCTCCATGGCTTGGCCTCTACCTACTTTGTATCAGCAGTAATTGGTTTGCCACCGAGGGTAATTGTAGTGTTGTTAGTATAGTTTGTTACTTCAGCACCAAAGACTGTCGTCAATGTTGTCAATGAAAGAACAAAGATACTTACTAACGCCAAGATGCGCGTTACGCTCTTTTGTGAAATCTTCATCACATAAACTCCTTTAATTTAATCAGACATATCATAGCATTTTTTTAAATCCTTTTACAAGCCCTTTAAAGGTTTTTAAGGTTTTTTTAAAAGATTTTTTTGTTTTTCGCTAGAAATGTTCAGTTTTTTTGTTTTTTTGTTATCGTTTTTTTATAAAAATACGTCTTTAACGGTCGTCTTTTTTTCTCGCGAATGCCGACTAATGTCAAGAACATCATCAGGATTCCAAGTAGGCTAATCCACCAATTTGACTGGTCTCCAGTCTCTGGCAAAGAGCTGTTCTTGGACTACTGGAGCTTCAACTGTTTGAGGTTCTTGAGCTGAAACTGCCAATGGCTTCATCTCCTCCTCCTGTTTAGGAGATGGAACTGTTGGGATGCTATCAGCTGGTGCTGATGGTTCTTGTTTTGGTTGTTCAACCAGTGTTCCGACTTCAACAATCTCTGCTTGTGGTTCTTCAAGGATTTCTGAGCGAATCAGTTCTTTCTTGATGACTACTCCATCTTGGAGAGTCAAGCGGTAGACATTTTGTCGTCTTCCTGGTTTACCTTTTTGTAGAAGAACTTGCATACCTTTCGCAAGCTTAGGATTTTCAACCATTTGCTTCTCAAAACCGATTTCTTCTACTTGGATGTTTTCTTCTATTGTAATAGAAGAAACTTGCTTAGTTCCGACTTCAGTGATCTCTGCTTGTGGTTTTTCTAGGATTTCTGAGCGGATCAATTCTTTCTTGATGACAACTCCATCCTGAATCGTCAAGCGATACACATCTTGTCGTCTACCTACCTTACCTTCTTGTAAAACATTGACAGTTCCTTGTGCTAGTTCTGCATTTTCAACTGTTTGTTTTTCAAAGGCTACTTCTTCTACTTGGATGAGTTCTTCCGTTGTAATTGTAGGAACATGTTTTGTTCCAACTAAAATGACACGAGTCACTACTTTTCTGATAACCTGAGTATCTACTAATTTAGAAGAACGCTCTTCATCATTAAAGTAATATTTTTCAAAGGTTCTATGGATTAGTCCATCTTGGCCTTCTTGGAAGACTCTCGTTTCGCCTTCTGGCAAGCTATCATCATTGCGGTATTCTGTTTGATGAGTAATGACCTCATCTTCAGTAACCAAGACTGTGCGCTCAACACCAGCACCAACCACAACAACTTGGTTGACAGGCTGAGTCGTAATCACAGTTCTTAGATACTCGCGTTGCGTTTCCTTACCATTGACATAAGTTACTTGGTAGTAGTCTGTTTGGCTACCTTCTTGGCCTTCTACTTCGACCAAACGGTAGGTAGCAGGCTTAGACTTGTCTTCGCGAATGATAGTGTTGTAAGGAATTGCACTTGTTGTGCTGATTTCCTTAGTTTCAGTAACTTGAGAACCGATATGGATGATCTGTTCTAGAGCTGGACGCAACTCCTTGACGCTAATCAAATCAGTCTTGATCAAAACGCCATCTTTATAAGTTAGCTGATATACTTTTTCTACTTGGCCAGGACGCCCTTCTTGAACAAGCTTGCGTTCACCCTTCGGCAAGTTTTCATCAATAACAGTAACTGTTCTAAAGTTAGTCTCTTCAGTTCGTTTTTCTTGCTTCACTTTAATATTCGGAACATGTTTTGTTCCGACTAAAATGATGGTTGGAACTGCTTCTCTGACAACTTTACTTTCAATTACTTTGAAGAACGCTCTTCATCGTTGAAGTATTGTTTCTCGATAGTCTTATGGATCAGTCCATCTTTACCTTCTTGGATGATCTTCGTTTCACCTTCAGGTAGAGTATCGTCGTTACGGAACTCCGTTGGACTTGTAATTCTCTCTTCTTGAATTTCGAAGATTGTACGCTCAACTCCAGAACCTTCAACTAGGACTTTATTGACTGGCTGAGCAGTGATCACTGTTCTAAGGTGTTCACGCTTCGTTTCCTTACCATTGACGTAAGTTACTTGATAGTAGTCTGTTTGAGTTCCTTCTTGACCCTCAACTTCAACAAGGCTGTAGCCAACTGGCTTGGTTCTATCCTTACGAATAATAACATTGTATGGAATTGGGCTTGTTGCGTTGATTTCCTTGGTTTCAGTGACTTGAGTACCGATATGGACAATCTCGTCTTGAACCTTCTGAACTTCCTTGCTACTAATCAAGTCTGTCTTGATTAAGACGCCGTCTTTGTAGGTTAGTTGGTAAATTTTTTCAATGATACCAGTTCGACCTACTTGAACTACCTTCGTTTGACCTTTTGGTAGATCTGGATCTTCGACGTTTTGAGTCTTATAGGCAATCTTCTCAGTCTGAGTGTCTTGTTCTACCTTGATGGTTGGTACGTGTTTTGTACCTACCAAGATGATAGTTGGAGTTGCTTCTTTGATTAGTTTGCTGTCTACTAATTTCGTAGAACGCAATTCGTCATTGAAGTATCGTTTCTCGATTGTCTTACGAAGGAGTCCTTCTTCACCAACTTGAGAAATCTTAGTTTCACCTTCTGGAAGAGTGTCGTCATTGCGATACTCAGTTGTGCTTGTAATCTTATCTTCTTGAATTTCAAAGAGGGCACGTTCTACTCCAGCACCTTCAACGATTACCTTGTCAACAGCTTCTTTAACGACTGTTGTCTTGAGATGTTCACGTTTTGTTTCGGTACCGTTGATGTAGGTTACTTTGTAGAGGTCTGACTTCTCGCCGTCTTGGCCTTCTACTTCAGTCACTCTATAGCCGATTGGCTTAGTAGTGTCTTTACGAACCTTGACAGTAAATGGAATTGGGCTTGTCTCACTTGCTTCTCTAATCTCCTTGACACGAGTTCCAACTTGGATGATTTCATCCACAGGTTCTGTAGTAATATTAGATTCTACAAATGTACGAGATGTCTCTTCGCCATTTACTTTCGTTACAGAGTAGCGATTTGTTTTCTGACCCTTCTTACCTGGCTGGATAACCTTGGTAGTTCCTGCAGGAAGTTGGTCTGAAAACTCTTTGAGAGTATTGTAGTCGATTGACTCTGTCTCATCTACAAGCTCAGTTGTTTCAACAATAGGTGTCGCATTTCCGACACGAACAACACGGTTGACAACATCTTTAATCTGGTGTTCAGAAACAATGGTACGACCGATTTCTTTACCATTTCTATAACTTACCAAGAACGTACGGACAATTTGTCCTGGAGTACCTTCGACATCAACAACACTTTCTCCTGCTGGAAGTGTATTGTCAGAGACATAAACCGTCTTGAATGGAACATCAACCTGCTCATCCAATGTACGTTCTGTCATCTTAGAAGTACCAATTACTGTGATTTCGTCAACAGCTTTTGGATTCTCAACTTTCGAGATTTCCTTACGAGAAACTTCGACATCGTCCTCATAGGTAACTTCATAAGTTGTTGTGATGGTACCAGGAGATCCGACTTGAGTAATCTTGCTGTAGCCTTCTGGTTGGGTTTCATCTTTTTCGATAACCTTGTTGAAGTCTTTTTCTTCGACAACAACTACGGATCTGATTGATACAACCACACCTAGACCTTTAACAACGATCTTGTTCTTCTTCTCTTTGAGGGTATTTTCATTGACCAAGCTACGATCAACAAGTTCGTCATTGAGGTAGGTAAGTTTATATTGACTTTCAATACGACCTTTTTCACCTTCTTGACGGACTTCTTCGTAGCCTTTTGGTTTCGTGTAGTCGTATTCAACTACAGTTTCAAAGTCAACATCCTTAACCTCAGTAGTGTATTCAACTTTTTCTACTGCACTACCAACTGTGATAATGCGTTTGACTGGTTGATCAATCACTGTCTCAGACGTCAAAGTCTTACCAGCTTCCTTACCATTCAGTTTTCTGATTTGATAAGTTTTTTCAACAGAACCATTCTTACCAGCTTGATTTTCAAATTGATAAGTCTTTGGTTTTGTTGGGTCAGTTCTGATTTCTGTTTCGTATGCAACAGTTTCTTTCTCAGTAACAGTTTCAAATGTTTCTGTTGCTGTACCAATCAAGACGATTTCTCTCTTAGGCTCTTGAATTACTTCTTCAGATTCGATCTGACGACCTACGACTGTATTACCAACCTTGGTAATCTTATAAACATTAACTTTCTTACCAGGCACACCTTTTTGTACGGTTTCTTTAAATCCGATAGGAAGTTCATCTGTCTCACGAGTTTCGATGATGTACTCTGTCGTTGTTGTTGTACGGAGTGTTTCAACCGTTTTATCACCAACGATATCTACTGGAGCTAGCGGCTTACCATCTAGAGTGTTACGTCCAAGGAAGACATTATTACTCTTGGCATTTAAGTTCACCCAATCACCATTGTATAGTCTAAAGAAACCATCCTTGTTTGGTGTGTCGGCGATGAATTTATTGTCTGTAGCTGTTACTTTAACAGTGTCGTTTAGACGGTTGATACCAAAGAAAGCTTGCATTATGTCTTTGATAACTCTACCGTCTGATTTACGGGTAACATCATAACGTTGCCACGGCTCATTGTCTTTATACTTAAAGGTATTGCTATTGACATCAATAGAAGCTGCGTTTGTGCTTTCAATCGCAACCGCATTTTTCCATCTTGATTTAATTTTCGATACAGTCAACTCATTGTTGTCAATGTTGATGCTTCCTCTAGTCTTAGTAAATGGTACTTTTGTAACCTTGTTAACACGTTTTCCAGTAGTTCGGTCAATAACACTTGCTACATAAGTTGTATCATCATTGATGTAAATCGGTAACTGCTTGATGTCATCTACTTCAATCTTGTTTCTTGAAATAGTGATGTCACCTGAACCGCCACCTTCAACACCTCTAGATGCTTGAGCAGTATTGTTGTTGACAGAAATGATATAGTCTGTCGAATCACCAGTGATGGTGTTCCCCCTTCGATATTTAGGCTATAATCATTTGAACTTTCGTTATTTCTAAAGAGAATCCCAAACGTTCCTAGTTGTCCATTTTCAAATGGTTTTGTCAAACCTTCAATGGTGTTATTTGAAATAACGTAACGGCCTTTATCAAGAGGTTTAGTCCATTTATGGTTTCTCATTTGTCAGGATAGAGATGGCTGTGTAACCACGGTAACGAGCTGGATCATCATCATCGTTTTCTAACTTAGAGTTTGGATCTTGTGTCACCTTGTTGTTACGAATAATGACATCTGTCATCGGATTGGCACGGTTATAAACCTCGATACCATTCAAACGGTCTCCGAGTGAGACGTTGTTTTCGATGAGGATTTTATTCCCGTCGTGAATATCCAAGCCTTTACGGTAGTTGTAGTTGGTATAGTTTCCAGTATAGGTAATACCATCATTGTATGAGCCTGCCATTGAGGCTGCACCATATCCAGTACCACCATCCAACACATGACCGTTGTATGACAAGATATTATTGTCAACAACAAAATTACGTTGGTAACCGAACATAACCCCAGCAACACGGTTGTTATGAAGGAAAGAATTGGTTACCTTGTTACCGTCCATGATAGGAACATCTGGATCTCCGATAGACTTGACTTCATTTGAAACCTTCTCAGAGATACTGCTGTAACGGATTGGTCTACCGCTAGCATCATACTCTTGAGCTGTTGCCTTGCTAGAACTAAAGAAGACACCGGCTCTGTTGAATTTCATTGCACGAACATCATTGATCGTAACGTTTGAGGAATCGTTTACGTAAATACCGTTTGAACGTCCAAAGTAAGATTTCCCTTTACGGTAAAACTCATTATCCTTAGTGTAGTCTGATGAATCATAGGTATGTTCAACAGTCAAGCGACCTACAGTAAAGTCCTTCTGATTTTGAATGAGGATTGCAGACTCGTAACGGTTATCCGTCAAGTTTGTTTCAGGATCGTGCTCTCCATCTTGTTTTTTGTTGAACAAGATTTTTGTATTGTTACGACTTGGACCACTACCGATCAAACCTTTTACATTGGCATAGTTCTCATCGATAACCAAGGTTTTCTTCAAGAGGACATTCCCTGAAACCATTACGGCAGCTCCACCCTCAACCTCATTGGCTGCTTTCAAAGCTTTTTGAAGAGCATCACTTGCTTCAACCTTACCAGTTGTATCTAGTCCAAAGTCCGTAGCTTTTACATACTTACCGTATGTTGCATCTTCATATACGTTTGTATTGCTAGCTGCAGCTCTTCTACGACGAGCTCTAGGAGCTGCTGATTCATCTTTAGGAGCTTTCGGTTCCTCTTTAGGAGTCGTTACCCCCTCTTGAGGTGTCTCTAACAACTTTTTAAGTTCTTCTTCAGGTGTTGTTTCAGCTGCTGGTTTTTCTACCTTAGGCTGTTCTGCTTTTGGCTGCTCATTTGTTGTTTGCTCTTGGACAGGTTGTTCAGCTTTTGGCTGTTCTGCTGCTGGTTTTTCTTCAGCAACTTCCTTCTCAGCAGGAGACTTGTCTGCTTCCTTTTCTGCTACTTCCGTTGTAGAAGTAGAGTCTTCAGGTGTTAAAGCTGCAGGCTTTACCTCATTAGTAAGTGCCTCTTTCTTTTCATTTGAGTTCTTATTTAATGAAGTCTCTTTTTTTCTTCCTGATTTTGAACAACTGTATTATTTGAAAAAAATCAGTTGTATCAGCTTTAACATGCACTTGACCTAACTGGAAGGTAGTTAAAATCCCAATGGTCAACAGTGAATATTTTGTTGATTTTCTAATGTTCATTTTCTTTTTCTCCAAACTCTCATTTAGCTATCATCTCTTTATAAGATTTGAATTATGCATAAATATCCTTAGCCCCCTGTTTTTAGGGCGCAAAATATTTATTCTATACTATACAATAATACAGTGACAGAGGGTGAAAGTCAATAAATTTTAACCGAAATTTTTATTTATCCAACTAATACTTTTCGTTTATGATTTTTTTTCTAAAATTTGTGTCTTTTTGGTACTTTTTATTCAAAAAGCTAGGAATTTTTTTCCTAGCTTTTTTTTGGGTTCTTTATATTAATTTTTTTCAAATACTTCTGAGAAATTTTTGCTAATAGTTTCAAGCGAAACTTCTACTTCTTCTCGAGTTTGGTTATTCTTAACTGTCACTTTTCCACTTTCGACTTCGCTCTCTCCCAGAGTGATGAGAATCTTAGCCTCAAAGACGTCAGCTGACTTGAATTGAGCTTTAAGTTTGCGGTTGAGGTAATCACGCTCTGCTTTGAATCCTTGTTGGCGAAGGGCTTGTACCAACTCCAAAGCCTTCAGATTAGCTCCTTCACCAAGAACAGCAATATAGACGTCGAGAGCATTTTCGATAGGAAGTGCCACGCCCTGTTTTTCAAGGACTAGAAGAAGACGCTCTACACCAAGTCCAAAACCAAAACCAGCAGTCTCAGGACCACCAAAGTAAGCAACCAATCCGTCATAGCGACCACCTGCACAGACTGTCAAGGCATTGCCCTCGATTTCTGTGATAAACTCAAAAATCGTGTGGTTGTAGTAGTCCAGACCACGCACCATATTGGTATCGATGATATAGTCTACTCCAAGACTTTCCAACATTTGACGCACGGTATCAAAGTGGGCTTGGCTTTCTTCATCAAGGTAATCCAAAATAGATGGCGCATTCTCCACTGCCACTTTGTCTTCTTTTTCCTTCGAGTCCAAGACACGGAGAGGATTTTCCTCCAAACGACGTTGGCTATCCTTAGACAAGGTCTCCTTAAGTGGAGTCAAATAGTCAATCAAGGCTTGACGGTAGGCCGCACGACTTTCAGGATTTCCAAGAGTGTTGAGGTGTAGTTTAACACCTTGGATCCCGATTGCTTTCAAGAAGTGGGCTGCCATAGCGATCGTTTCAACATCCGTAGCTGGATTGCTAGAGCCAAAGCACTCCACACCTATCTGGTGGAATTGGCGCAAACGCCCTGCTTGTGGACGCTCATAGCGGAACATTGGACCCATGTAGTAGAACTTGCTTGGCTTTTGCACTTCTGGTGCGAAGAGTTTGTTTTCCACATAAGAACGAACGACTGGAGCCGTTCCTTCTGGACGGAGGGTAATATGACGGTCACCCTTGTCGTAAAGTCGTACATTTCCTTAGTTACGATATCAGTTGTATCCCCAACAGAACGACTGATGACTTCGTAATGCTCGAAAATAGGAGTACGCACTTCTGCATAGTTGTAGCGTTTAAAGATTTCACGCGCAAAACCTTCAACATACTGCCACTTGGCAGACTCAGCAGGTAAAATATCCTGCGTTCCTTTTGGTTTTTGTAATTTCATAGGGAATCCTCTTTATAACTTAATAGTCCTATTTTACCATAAATGAGGGGATTGGGACAGTCGGAGGAGTAAAGAAATAGCTTTAGTCTGTCCCTCTTTCATCTGATTTCCGGATAAATAGCAAATGTCGCCCAGTATTTACAATCTATTACAGGCATGATACAATGAAAACCATCAGATATACGAAGGAAAACTTATGAAAAAGAATATTTTAACGACCCTTATAGCTGCCCTTGTCTACTTTCTCTGTATCGGAGTGGGGGTTCTACTAGGAAACCTTGTCGACCACACTGGAAATATGTTTTACGCCCCTGCCTTTTCTGCTCTTGTAGGCGGTAGCGTCTATATGTTACTTTTAGCAAAAGTGCCTCGTTTCGGAGCGATTACTTCGATAGGACTTGTGATTTCTCTATTTTTCCTCGGGAGTAATCATGGTGCTGGAACCTTTCTGCCAGGTATTATCTGCAGTCTTGCAGCAGATGGTATCGCTCACCTAGGACATTACAAGGATAAGGTCAAGAATCTTCTTTCCTTCCTAGTTTTTGCTTTTGGTACTACTGGTCCCATCCTACTCATGTGGTTGACCCCTCAAGCCTATATCGCAACTCTAGTCGCTCGTGGAAAATCTCAGGACTATATCGATCGCATTATAGTTGCACCGAATCTTGCTAATATCCTCCTCTTTATCACAAGTGTTCTCATCGGCGCTTTACTTGGTGTCCTGATTGGACAAGCATTGAGCAAAAAAATAGCACATAAAACATCATAAAAAAGAGCCAGATGGCTCTTTATTTATGACTTAATTTCTTAGTCAAGAAATCTCCCAAGAATTGAATCGTAAAGATAATCAAAATAATGATGATTGTCGCAAGAATGGTCACATCGTGATTGTAGCGGTTAAATCCATAAGCAATCGCTACGTTACCGATACCACCTGCTCCTACTGCTCCCGCCATGGCTGTTTCACCGATAAGGGAAATTAAGGTCACAGTTGTCACACGAATCAAGTCTGGAAGTCCTTCTGAAAGGTAAACACCCACGATGTCCCAGAAAGTAGCCCCACTGGCTTGTGCCGCCTCGATAACTCCGCTATCCAGTTCTGCCAAGACCACTTGTACCTGACGGGCAAAGAAAGCAAAGACTGCGAAAGAAAGAGGCACAAGCGCCGCATTGGGTCCAATACTTGTCTTCACAATCAAGTGAGAGAGAGGTGACAAGATAGCCAAAAGGATGATAAAGGGAACTGCACGGAAAATAGAAGTGATCTTATCTAAAATCCAGAAAACAACTTTATTTTCCAAGACACCACCTGGAGCAGTCAAGACAAGGAAAAGTCCTGCAACTAGCCCCAAGAACCCTCCAATGATGAAGGAAAGAATTGTCATATAAAGTGTTAAGTAAATAGCTGTTCCCCAGCCCGCCTGGCCAGACCAGCCCATCTTATAGACGTTTGGTAAGTATGTTTGAATCCATGCTTCCATCTTACTGTCCTCCCTTCAATACTTTAAGTTGTACACCCGCTTGACGAATAGCTTCTTGTGCGCCTGCAAGAGCTTCTTTTTCTCCTGACAGCACAACTACTAGTTCACCAACAGGGGGTGCCATCAAGAATCTCAATATTCCCATAAAGGATATTGGCTGTTACTTGATAATGTTTGTATAATTCATTTAAAAGTGGCTCATCTGTAGAGGCTCCTGCGTACTTGAGTTGCACCAAGAGGCTATTCTTAGATAGGTTTTCTACAATTTCCTGCTGCTCGATTTTGCCCATGGCTTCATCAATTCCAGTAGCTGTTGAAATGAAGTCCTGCGTCAATGGTTGTTTAGGATCTGAGAAGATTTCAAGAACACTACCTTCTTCAATCAAACGGCCATCCTGCATAACTGCTACACGGTTAGCAATATCTTTGACAATCTGCATTTCATGAGTGATTAAGACAATTGTCAAGCCTAATTTTTGGTTTAAATCCTTAAGCAAAGCCAAAATCTGCTTAGTTGTCTTAGGGTCTAAGGCAGACGTTGACTCGTCTGAAATCAAGATTTTTGGATCATTAGCCAAGGCACGCGCAATAGCCACACGTTGTTTTTGTCCTCCAGATAGTTGAGACGGATAGTTTTCGGCACGGTCTGCTAGGCCAACTAATTCCAACAATTCAGCAACTTTTGCCTTTTTTTCATCCTTGCTCAGCCCTGAGTGTTTAAGGGCAAAAGCCACGTTTTCCTCAGCTGTTTTTTGACTCATGAGGTTAAAGTGTTGGAAAATCATTCCAATATCTTGACGTTTTCGACGTAACTCCCCAGCAGTCAAAGACACTTTATCATCAAAAATAACATCATCATCAATGGTAATTCTACCTGCAGATGGTTTTTGCAAAAGGTTGATAACACGAACCAAGGTTGACTTCCCTGCTCCAGAATATCCAACGATTCCGTAGATATCTCCTTCTTGGATATGAATGGTCACATCCTTAACCGCTGTGACAGTTCTTTTCTTTTGATGAAAGTCACATCGATTTGATCTAACTTGATAATATCTCTACTCATAGCTTCTAATCAGCTCCTCTACTAATTCAATATGGGTGTAATAATCTGCGATTCGCACATTTTCATCTCCGCCATGGTCTCGGCTATTGGCATTTCCCAAGCCGAAAGCAACCATAGGTACTTCTAAGGCATCAAAGACTGTATGCATGGGACCTGTCCCAGCCGTTGTCGGCAAGACAGAAACCCCCTGTGGATAGAATTTTTTTGCCAACTCAATGACATTGAGAATGGACGGTGCACTCATGTCACTTCGGTAACTCATCTCGCCCAAAGTATAGTACAATTCTACCTTATCAAAGCCGTTTTTGTCTAGTTGTTTTCGGATTTTATCCAAAACATCATGGGGTTCAAGTCCTGGAACCAAACGAACTTCTAGCTTGGCACTAGCTTCTGCTGGCAAGATTGTTTTGACTCCTTGCCCTTGATATCCTGACTGGATCCCTTCGATATTGAGAGCTGGTTCAAAGAAGAAACGCTTTAGAAAGGCGGTACGTTCCTCTTGTAATAAAGGCAATTCTAAACCATATATATGATTGATTTCTTCTGGGTTTCGTTGAGCGTAGGTATCAACCAAAGCTAACTCGCGTTCATTTGGCGCTTGAACATTATCGTACAAACCGTCAACCAAGATACGACCATCGGTTGCACGAAGACTGGTCAAGGCTTGGATGAGATACCAGGGAGCCGACTCGACGACTCCTCCATAGCTAGAATGGATATCCACGTCTGCACTCTTAACCTTGGCATCAAAGGTTACAATTCCCTTATTGCCCCCTGAGATTTCTAGCTGCTCTAAGGCATTTTTTGTTCCTTGTTCCCAGACCAATAAATCAGCTCCACGGAGTTTATCCGCATGTTTTTCTAGATATTTATTCAAATCCATAGAGGCCGATTCCTCTGCCCCTTCCATGATAAAGCTGATATTGACTGGAAGATCATCGTGATGTTGCAAGTATTTTCTCAGAGCACTTAAGCGAGCAGTGATATGCCCTTTGTCATCATCAACTCCACGTCCATACATAATCCCGTCACGAACAGAAAGAGTAAAGGGATCCTCCGTCCATACTTGATCACCATCTGCCGGTACTGTATCGTAGTGATTGTAGAAAATGATAGTCTTGGCATCTGGTCGCGAACTTTTAAAATGGGCCATAACAAAAGGTGCCGTATAGCTCTCGTCAATCTCAACCTCTGCACCTACACGCTTAAAAATCTCGCCTAGATAACGGGCAACTTCTTTAAGACCAACTTGCTGAGCAAAAACTGATTTTTTAGAAATCAAAGTACGCAAAACCTCAAAATAATGTTGCGCTACATGATCCTTTTCAAACTTTTCAATTTGTTCTTGCGGGCTAGAAAAAACCATTTTCTCTCTACCTTTCTACTAGGGCTTGTACCTTTTAGCAAATACAAGTGGATGTTCATTTGCTTGAATCTCAATATAAAAGCAAGAGGTGGAAAATCTCTCTCCCACCTCTTTATGTTTTATTACCAAACTGGTTGATCCAAGCCGTCTGAAGTTTCTTCGATGACTTTTTTCACTTCATCTGTATGGTAAGCTGCGATAACTTTCTTGATTGCATCAGCTTTAGATGATGTTTCCCAATCTTTTTTCGCAACGATGATGTTATACCATTGTTTTGAGTTTTCGTCAGCTTGCTCTTTAAAGAGTGCTTTCTTGTAGTCCAATTTTGCTTCTGTAACGAATGTGTTGTTTACAACAGCTGCATCAACTGATGACAATGAACGAGCTGTTTGGCTAGCGTCCAACTCAGTGATTTTCAAGTTCTTTGGATTTCTTTGATGTTTGCGATTGTCGCAAGTTCAGTTCCTGAAACGTCCAATTTGATCAAACCAGCTGATTGAAGAAGGTAAAGAGCACGGCTTTCGTTTGTAGCATCGTTTGGAATTGCAATTTCACCCTTATCTGGGATTTCTTCTACTTTAGTATATTTGTTATCACTTCCATTTAAACCTGAGTAAAGACGGATTGGTGAGATGTACGTATCTGCGATCGCTACAAGATCTTTACCGTTTTCTTTGTTCCAGTTGTTCAAGAAGTTGTAGTGTTGGAAAGCGTTCAAGTCTACTTCCCCATCAGCAGTTGCTTTGTTTGGTTGTGAGTAGTCTGTAAACTCTGTAAATTCCAAAAGTAATCCCGTCTTTTTCAACCAATTCTTGGATTTTATCCCAACGTGCTTCTTCTGAACCGCTACGGTTTACAGTTGCGATTTTAATTGTTGTTCCCTCAGCTGCTTTATCAGCTACTTTTTGACCTGAAGATGCACAAGCTGCAAGTGTAAGACCTGCTACTGTAGCGACTGTCGCTACGCCTAACCATTTTTTAATGTTCATTATTTTTTTCTCCTTATAAATAATACTGTAATAGTATCTCATACTTTATTTGAATAAGCAAATTGTTATTAGATGGGCAGAGATATAGCTTAAAACTATATGTCGAAAGAGTGCAAAATCATCCATTTACTAAAGAATGGATGATTGCTAAACACTATTTAATATCAGCTTCCGCTGGCAGGTAAGAGCCACCAAAGAACTGTTGAGATAGTTTTTCAAGAGTTCCGTCTTTATATAGTTCTTGGATGCGTTTGTCCACAAATGCCTTCAACTCATCTTGACCTTTTGCAAGAAGTGGGTAAACATAAGGTTGTTGGTCACTTGGAAGTTCGATGACTTTCAAGTTATCCAGACCTTGATTTTTGATAACTGTCTCTACACCGATCTTGTCAAAAATCTTATAGTCAAATTGACCATCACTCAAGCGAGACATGATTTGTTGGAAATCAGCCTTTGTATAGTTAAGGATAGTTGGATTGTCCGCATGCTCTGTGTTATATGCTTCCAATTGTTTAGCTGAGGTTGTTCCTTGAACGACTTCAGTAGATTTTCCACCGATATCATCAAGAGACTTGATGCTAGTGTCGTCCTTCTTCACAACAAGAACGTTAGGGTTTTTAGCAGTTGGCGCTGCGTAGAGGTATTTCTCTGCACGTTCTTTGGTATAACTGAGGTTGTTAACGGCCATTTGGTAACGATCACTATCAAGTCCTGGGAAAATCCCTGACCACTCTGTCTTTTCAAACTTGACAGTATACTTGTCTGAGTCTTTAAAGATAGCACGAACAAGCTCAATCTCGTAACCAGTCAATTCACCATTTTCTTCATAGATAAATGGTTTTGGTGAGCCGTTAGTTGCTACAACGATTTCTTTCTTAGCACTTGTTGCATCACCTGATGCCGCATCTTTCTTCTCACCACCTGAGCAAGCTGCTAGTAGACCTGCGGCAACAAGCCCCAGGGCAGCAAGTGATGAATATTTGATGATTTTCTTCATGATATTTCCTCCAAATAGAATATAGTCTTATCTTAACAGAAAAAAAGCAATTCCGCCATTATATGATATCTATATTTGTGATAGGTTTTCTTTATGTCTGATTTAAAAGACAAGACGCAAGATAGCTATTAAGACAACCCCAAAAAGAACCGTCCCCACCAGATTACGATAGCGAAAGGCGACAAAGGCCGTTGGAAATACTGCTATCAAGTCTAACCACTTGATTTGAGGGAAATCTCCGATCTTTCCTGTTGCCACACTTGATAAAATCAAGGCAAAGATAATAGATACAGGTAAGAATTTCAAAAAACGCTCGACAATAGGCGGCAACCCCTTGTACTTGACCAAGATAAAAGGAATTACACGTGGAATCCAAGTCACAAGGCCTGAAAAGATAACGGCTAACAAAAGATATTTACTGACCATCTAAGACCACCCCCATTGTACATCCAAGCAGTGTCGCAAATAAAACAGCTAGCGATTGGGATACCACTGTCAAGAGTATAAAGAAAGAAAGAGCAACAACACCTAAAATGATGAAGAGGTTGCGCAAGGGAATTCTTCTTTGCATAATCTGAAACTGAGAAGCAAAAATCCCGATAAACATTCCGACCAAGGCAAAATCAAGACCGAAAATCTCAGGATTTGGCAAAAGGCCACCTAAGGCAGTCCCGACAACTGTCCCCACAAACCAAGCCACATAGCTATTTAGATTGTTACCATGCATCCACATAGGATTAACCTTGTCCGTATGGACCAGCTCGCCCATCAAAACGCCATATGTCTCATCGGTCAAGATACTAGACATACCGATATTGTGCCAGAGACTAGTATGACGAAAATAGGTTGACGCATGCAAGCTGAGTAAAAAGAGGCGCAAATTAATCAAATACTGTCAAGGCAATGGCTGCAACAGGTGCTTGAACTGCAATGAGAGCCAACATGGCAAACTGGGCACTCCCAGCATAAACAAAGAGACTCATCAAGCCCATCTCAACAGGTGTTACATATGGCGCACCGATAATCCCACAGGCAAGACCGATGCTGACATAGCCTAGGGCAGTCGGCATAGCCGCCTGCACACCTTCCCAAAATCCTTTTTCTTTCATAAAACTCCTTACTAGTATTTCAGTAATCGACTGCTGATTTACAGTCACAACGAGGACTATTATAACACAATCAAAGAGGAGAAAAAAGTTTAGAATTTGAAACTAGTAGCAAGTGTCAGTCCCCGAACAATATGCTTTATTATGAATACATGAGGAATTGATCAATTCGAATTCTATACTTATCGGCTTCGTTTTTTTCAGTATGTTCATTTTCTATCGGGTAGACATCAACCCAGAGTTCTCTCCTTTTTCCTCTCAATTTGACTTTATAGCGATAGCCGTCGTCGTATAATCCTACTGTCTCGGTAGTTACAGATTGGAAAGTCGGAAGAGCTTCAATTTCTTTTTTTATAGTCTGGGATAAATTGTAGAGCGCGACTTGTTGCTCCATTTTTGATGCTACAGGAATTTGAATTGTCGCTTCTTCCAAGCGATGTGATTTTGAAAACGTGAAATCCACTTGACCTGTATAACCATTCAATGCAATATTTTCGTAATGATAGAAAAGGCGTCCCGTTTTATAGAAATATGGGTCTTTTGCATGCCATGTATCGTGATAGCCTGTTTCTGTTTCTTCTACTATTTCATTAGGTTTCCCAAACACTTTTTCAACAGATTCGAGGGGCATGTTAAATGAAATAGAGTCAAACATGACCAATTGAGTCTTTTTAAAATTCTGGCAAGCTATCAGAGACAGCAACAATACCCCTAAGGCAAGTACAATACTAATTGTTTTTTTAAATTTCATATTTCTACTATACTAAAAGATTCCGGCATTTGTCCAAGATAAAAGAGTTAACACTGAGCTAACTCTTTACTCTATAGTATCAAGGAGAGACTTATTATTAATACCTTCGAGATTGACTTATACTAACCCCATATTTCTTGTCCTCAGCTTTTTTATGATAACCAAGTTCTGTCGGAGAGACTTCAACCCTAAGTTCCCCCGTTTTCCCTTGCAACTTAACTTTATATTGATAGGTCTCATGTTCCATTCCTACCATTTCAACCGCCAGTGATTTGTAATCTGGAAGAGCTTCAAGTTCTGTTTTTACAATTTGGGATAAATTGTCGACCAGTTCTTCTTGTTGAGCTTTGGAACTCACAGAAAAATAAACCTTCGCTTCTTCCAAAATATGAATTTGTGAAAAGGTAAATTTCGCTCGAACAGTATAATCATTCCAGCTAATATTTTCGTAGTAATAGAAATGACGTCCCGTTTCATAAAAATAAGGATCTTCTGCACGCCAAGTATCGCGATAAGCCATTTCCTCTTCTTCTACCACTTCATCAGCCTTTCCAAATACTTCCTCAAAAGACTTCTCAGGCATATAAAATGAAAGGGATTTAAACATGACTAGTTGAGTTCTTTGTATTTGTCTCTCTGGAGCATTTAGGCATGCTGTTAAAGACAGCAACAATCCCACTAGAGCAAGTGCTATACTAATTGTTTTTTTAAATCTCATATGTCTACTATACTAAAAAGTTCTGGTATTTGTCCAAACAAAAAAGCCAGCCTCGAGCTGACTCTTTATTCTATGGTATCAAAAGCGAGACTTGGTTTAGCATTGAGGTCTAAGTCTGCAAAGTTTTCTTTATTCCACTCACTAACGCTAGCATAGGCAATCATACCCGCATTGTCTCCGCACAGTCGCAGAGGAGGAATGATAACCTTGACGTCGGTGATTTCAGCTGCTAAGCGTTCTCTGAGACCTTTATTAGCTGCTACACCACCGGCCACAACTAGAGTTTTAACAGGATATTTCTCCAAGGCTTTCTTGGTTTTTGCCATGAGAATATCCATAACTGCTGCTTGGAAGGAAGCACACAAGTCCTCTGTGGACAAGTTTTCTCCCTTTTGCTCGGCATTGTGGTGAAGATTGATAAAGGCAGACTTCAAACCTGAGAATGAAAAATTCCAGATTATCTTCCTTAATCATAGCACGAGGGAAGTCATAAACATCCTGACCTTGATGAGCCAATTCGTCAATCTCGCGACCGGCTGGATAGGGTCAAGCCCATGACACGGCCGACCTTATCATAGGCCTCGCCAACCGCATCATCACGTGTTTCCCCAACAATCTTGTAATCACCAGCCTCAGACACATAGACCAACTCTGTGTGTCCACCACTGACTAAAAGGGCTAACAAAGGGAATTCCAAAGGTTCGACACTTTGAGCTGCCATGAGGTGGCCAGCCATGTGATTCACAGGAATCAAAGGAAGGCCATGTGCCCAAGCAAAGGCCTTGGCAGCTGACAAACCAACAAGCAAGGCTCCGACCAAGCCTGGTCCGTAGGTAACCGCCACAGCTGTCACATCTTCTTCGCTAATTCCTGCTTCTGCTAGTGCCTCCTCGATACAGGCTGTAATGACCTCGACATGGTGACGACTAGCCACTTCTGGCACTACGCCACCAAAACGTTTATGGCTTTCAATTTGACTAGCAATGACATTGGACAAGAGCTCGTCATCATTTTTCAAGACGGCGACACTGGTCTCATCACAGGATGTCTCAAATGCTAAAATATATCTATCCTTCATCTATTTCTCTCTTCATGATAATGGCATCCTCAACTGGATCATGGTAGTAGGCCTTTCTCTCAGCGGTGACTGCCATTTTTTCTTTCTTGTAAAATGCTTGCGCTCTTTGATTTGACTTTCTGACTTCGAGGAAAATCTCCTTGCCTGTCGGCAATGTTGCAAACAAGGCTGAGGCTATCCCCTGATCTTGATAGGCTTTTTTGACAGCAATTTGCAGAACTTCTGCTTCAAAAAAATTCTCTTGAATTGCTAGAAAACCTATCACTTCTTCCCCATCATAAGCTAGAGCATACCAAGTCTGGTCTTGAGACAGGTCTGCTTGGATCTGTTCCAACGTCCAAGGACTGACGGGATAAACATCCGTCATCACTTCGTAGATAGCTTGTGCCACATCAGGCTGCTGTTGGATTCGTTTGATTTCTATCATAGGCGTTTAATGTAAGACTCGCCAGACTCGCTATGGTTCTTGAGCCAATTTTCCTCAGCTTCAACACGTTTGAGGTAATTCGGCACAAAATCATGCAAGGAGTCTGCTTCCTTGTCCCAGACCCAAAGAGCTAGATTGGCTGCATTTGGTAAGGTTTCTTGGCAATTAGCCTGTGGCAAGTGTTCTTTGATTTGCTCCACAAAGGCTCCAACCTCTCCGACAAAGGTTACCTGATCAGCATCCTTAACTTTCTCTAAAACTTCTGCAAAAGACAAATGAGCTTCAGGAAACGGGATGGGTATTTTCATAAAATCCTGCGTATACATTGTTACGACGAGCATCCATCAAAGGAACCACCAGACCTTCCTGCTGGCTTGGAACCAGAGCTAAAAGGCTAGACATCCCTACTAACTCAATGTTTAGGGTATGAGCCAAGGTCTTGGCAGTGGCTACTGCGATTCGCAAACCTGTATAGCTACCAGGCCCCTCTGCCACGACGATTCGATCCAAATCCTTTGGTGTCAAATCTAGGCTGGTCATCAAAAAATCGATAGCAGGCATCAGAGTGATACTGTGATTTTTCTTGATATTAATAGTCGTCTCGGCAAGAAGCTGCTTGTTCTCTAAAATGGCTAAAGACAAAGCCTTGCTGGACGTATCAAAAGCTAATACTTTCATAACACATTCCTATCTTTTTGTCTGTTTACTATTATACTACAAAAGCCGACACATGGGAATTTTCTTTGTTTCCAAACAAAAATGTCCTGCCAAATAGACAGGACAAGCACTTAAGTATTCAAGCCAAAGTAAAATACAAACCAGACCACATAGGTCACAAGAAGAAGGAAAAACGAATACAGAGTCACGAAGCCAATCTTCCATAGGAATTTGGCTTTCCGATGCTCTAGCAGAGTATACAAAACATTGCCACCGTAAACACAGGCAACGAATACCGCAAAGACCAGAAGACGAATGATAATAGCTATTTGAAACATATCGCACCCTCCTTAATGAAGAAAAAATGAAGAAAAACCTCTTTTCTATCTTTATTATAGCATTCGAATCCGAGATCTTCAAATACTTATACAAGGCAAAATGAAATGTACTTCACGCTCCTTACTTTCAGGTTGCCCCTCTTTTACTAATTCCCCTTTTTATGTTATAATTGAAATAATTGTAACGAATCAAGGTCAATCTAGACACAAAAATGAACTGAAATGAAAGAGCTTCAAGCTAAGAATTTTGAATAAAGTGACCTGAAAAAAGAAAGGAAATACATGATATACAAAGTTTTTTATCAAGAAACAAAAGACCGTAGCCCACGTCGTGAAACAACACGATCACTATACTTAGACATCGATGCTAGCTCAGAACTTGAGGGACGTATCATTGCTCGCCAACTTGTTGAAAAAAACCGTCCAGAATACAACGTAGAATATATCGAACTCTTGTCTGATAAACTACTTGACTACGAAAAAGAAACTGGCGCATTCGAAATTACGGAGTTCTAATATGGCCTACACTCTTAAACCAGAAGAAGTCGGCGTTTTTGCTATCGGTGGTCTAGGAGAAATCGGGAAAAATACCTACGGTATTGAGTACCAAGATGAGATTATTATTGTCGATGCTGGGATTAAATTCCCAGAGGACGATCTACTTGGTATCGACTACGTTATCCCTGACTACTCTTATATTGTTGAAAATATTGACCGCGTCAAAGCTCTCTTAATTACCCACGGACACGAAGACCATATCGGAGGGATTCCTTTCTTGCTCAAGCAAGCTAACATCCCAATCTATGCAGGGCCTCTTGCACTCGCTTTAATCCGCGGAAAACTTGAAGAGCATGGCCTTCTACGCAATGCCACACTACACGAAATCAACCACAACACAGAGTTGACCTTTAAAAATCTTAAGGTAACCTTCTTTAGAACAACCCACTCTATCCCAGAACCTTTGGGAATTGTTATCCACACACCTCAGGGTAAAATTGTCTGTACAGGTGACTTCAAGTTTGACTTCACACCAGTTGGTGAACCTGCAGACTTGCACCGTATGGCAGCCCTAGGTGAAGAGGGTGTTCTTTGTCTCTTATCTGACTCAACTAATGCTGAAGTTCCAACCTTTACGAACTCAGAAAAAGTTGTTGGCCAATCCATCATGAAGATTATCCAAGATATCGAAGGACGCATCATTTTTGCATCCTTTGCCTCAAATATCTTCCGTCTCCAGCAGGCTACTGATGCTGCTGTCAAGACTGGCCGGAAGATTGCTGTCTTTGGACGTTCAATGGAAAGCCATTGTCAATGGGATTGAACTAGGCTACATTAAGGCGCCAAAGGGAACCTTTATCGAACCTAATCAAGTTAAGGATTACCCAGCTGGAGAAGTATTGATTCTATGTACAGGTAGCCAAGGGGAGCCTATGGCAGCCCTCTCTCGTATCGCTAACGGAACCCACCGTCAAGTGCAGTTACAACCTGGTGATACGGTTATCTTCTCTTCTAGCCCAATTCCTGGAAACACCACTAGCGTAAACAAACTGATTAACACGATCTCAGAAGCTGGTGTTGAAGTCATTCACGGTAAAATCAACAATATCCATACCTCTGGACACGGTGGTCAGCAAGAACAAAAACTCATGCTTCGCCTGATTCAACCTAAGTACTTCATGCCAGTTCACGGTGAGTATCGTATGCAAAAAATCCATGCTGGTTTGGCTGTTGATACTGGAGTTGAAAAAGACAATATCTTTATCATGAGCAACGGAGATGTTCTTGCCCTTACCGCAGACTCTGCTCGCATCGCAGGTCATTTCAATGCTCAAGATATCTATGTCGACGGAAACCGTATCGGTGAGATTGGTGCCACAGTCCTAAAAGACCGTCGTGACCTATCCGAAGATGGTGTCGTGCTTGCTGTCGCAACAGTAGACTTCAAGTCACAGATGATTATTTCTGGCCCAGATATTCTCAGCCGCGGTTTCGTTTATATGCGCGAATCTGGTGACCTCATCCGTCAAAGCCAACGTATTCTTTTTAACGCTATTCGTATCGCTTTGAAAAACAAGGATGCCAGCATCCAATCTGTCAACGGTGCTATCGTTAACGCTATTCGACCATTCCTATACGAAAACACTGAACGTGAACCAATCATCATCCCGATGATTCTCACACCAGATGAAGATGAAGAATAATAAAAGATTCTCTGAAATCTTATGATTCCAGAGAATTTTTTTATTTAACGACAATTTCGTAACGTGTTTTGCTAGTGAAAGTTTCACCTGCTTTGAGAATGACTTGGTCTCTAAGATCACTATGAATAGCATCTGGTAAGCTTGCGCCTCAAGAGCAATCCCATTGTGTTGAATCATCGGTTGCCCAGCTATGATGACACTCTCATCCACAAAGTTAGCTGTGTAGACTACAAAGCAAGGAGCTTCTGTCTTGAAGAGCAGGAAGCGACCTGAACCTTGCTCGTATAGAAAACCAGCATTATCATGTCCTTTAGGAAGAGCAAAGGGATGGTCCAATCCAGATACGATTTGGATTTGCTCATCTTCGTCTTCAAAGATATCTTTCAACAAGGCACCATTGTAGATATGTTTGACCACATCACGATTAGCATCTGGAGTTTTAGCTGGTACTCCATCAGGAGCAATTGGATAAATCCCCTCAGTGTTTAATTGGAAGACATGACGGTCAACAGTCTGAGTAAAATCACCTGATAAGTTAAAATAGCTGTGATTGGTCGGATTAACCAAGGTATCCTGGTCTGTCGTCACCTTGTAGCTGACTTCGTAGGCACCATTTTCTTCTAATTTGTAGCTAATCCAAATCTTAAGATTACCTGGGAAGCCTCCTGTACCGTCTGTTCTTTCTGTATAAAGTGTCAATCCATAGTCGCTTACTTCGACTAATTCAAACAAGCTAGAATCCCAACCTGTTGAACCGCTGTGGTTACAATTGCTAACATTATTGACTTCAAGGTTATAGGTTTTACCATTGAGCTCAAACGTTGCACCTGCGATACGGCCCGCCACAGGACCAACGCTTGCTCCATGTTTAGGACTATTGCCAACATAACTTTCAAAGTCTTCAAAACCTAGGATAACATTGGCAAAGTTTCCAGCTTTATCAGGAGTTACATAGCGTAAAATAGTCGCACCATAGGTCATGATTTCTAGTTGGTAGCCTGCTTCTGTTTCAAAGCGATAAGCGACAACATCCTTGTCATCAACTTTCCCAAATACACGTTCTGTGTATGTTTTCATCCTTTTCTCCTTATTATTTGAATTCGTGAATGATAACACCTTGAACGACGCGGTTTACGGTGCCTGTAGGTGATGGTGTATCAGGTCTGTTTCCAACCTTAAGCGAAGTCAAGAGAGCAAATAATTGACCATAAACAATATAAGGAAATACACGGTAAACGTCATTCAAGACACCGCCACAGCCAAGTGCTACTTCCTTAACGTTTTCAAGACCAGAAGCTTGATCACTCAAGAGAACAACGCGACGAGCAATTTTGTCACTTGCAACTTCACGAACCAAGTCTAAGTCATACTTACGAGTATAGTCTGTCGTAGTACCAAAGACTAAAACTACAGTATCTTCATTGATAAGAGATTTTGGACCGTGACGGAAGCCGACAGGGCTTTCATACATAGTTGCTACCTGACCAGCTGTCAACTCTAAAATCTTGAGTTGGGCTTCATGAGCAAGTCCGAAGAATGGGCCTGCACCTAAGTAAATCACTCGGTTAAAGTCTAGGTCTACCAACTCTTTCACATCTGCCACATTATCAAGAACTTTACGAGCAAGACTAGAAAGCACTTCAAAACGTCGAGCCTTAACAGCAAATTCTGTTGGATCGAAGACCAAAAGTGCTGTCAACATCATAGAAGTAAAGCTTGATGTCATTGCAAATCCAGCGTCATTTGAAGCTGCAGGTTGCAAGAGCAATAGATTACGATCATCTCCATGTGCTTGAAGAGCCAATTTCCCTTCCGCGGCACAAGTAATAGTCACTTGATAAAGCTCATCAACTAAGGCTTTGGCCAAGTCAACTGTTGCTACACTTTCTGGAGAATTTCCACTACGTGCAAATGAAACCAAAATCGTTGGTACTTCCTTTTTCAAGTAAGTCTGTGGATTGGCCACGATATCAGTCGTCGCAATAGCATTGAAGTTCCACTTGCGCTCGTCATAAACTTCTTTGAAATAGGGAAACAAGTGTGTCTCCGACATAGGCAGAAGTCCCTGCACCAGTCAAAATAACCTTGATATAGTCATGTTTAGCTGCAATATCTTGCAAGAATGCAGCAATTTCTTCACGTTTTTCTTGGTAAGCTTCAAATGCTTCTTTCCAAACATCTGGTTGTTGGTAAATCTCGCGTGTGGTGATCTCTGCTCCCAACTCAAGCAATTCTTCTTTTGTATAATCTAGCATAGAAAACCTCTAATCTGTTCTTTTTTATAAAATATGGGAATGGGAGTAGATCCCATTCCCATTTATATGCTATGAAAGCTGTTTTAGCATTTTTAAGGTGTTATATCTTATTCGTCTTCATCATCATCGAAGCTTGCTAACAAGTCATTTACTTTCACAATGCTTTCTGATGCACGATTTTTGTAATCAGCATCGATGCCTGTTAGGCTTGCATTGATAAATTCAATAACCATCGGAAGGTTCATCCCTGCATACAGTTCAATGTCACGACCTTCCATAATCAGACGGCTCACCACGTTACATGGTGTTCCACCAAGAAGATCTGCAAAGACTAGGAAATCATCTAACCCTTCGACAGCAGCTTCAAATTTTGCAGTAAATTCTTCTGGCCCATCTTCTGGAAGAAGAGCTACCGCATGAATGTTGTCTTGTGGTCCCATAATCATCTCTGTGCTACCTTTAAGTTCTTCACAGAAACGACCGTGACTCACTAAAATTAGTGATTTAGTCATAATCAATTACATTCCAAGTACAAATTTGCCGATGAATGAAAGTCCAACTGCAAGAGCAATGATGATACCGATTGCTTTAGTTGAGTTCATACCTTTCTTACCAAGCAACCAGAAGATGAATGCTGTGAAGATTGCTGGAAGCAAGCGTGGGAAGATTGAGTTCAAGATGTCTTGGAAGTCAATCATTTTCTCACCGATTGGCAATTTGTAAGAAATTTCAAAGTTGATCATTGTTGCTACAAGAGCACCCATCATGAATACACCAAGTACAGATGCAGCTTCAATCAAAGCTGTCAAAGTGCTTTGCATGTTGTTGATAAGGTTAACCCCTTCTTTGTATGCAAATTCCAACTGTTTCCAACGGAAGATGTCATACGCTACTGCAACTGCGATCCAAAGGAAGATACCCCAAGGTTGGCCAGCGATAGCCATTGTTGCAGCGATAGATCCCATGATAGCAGGTACAAGTGAACCAAAGATTGTATCTCCAAGAGGAGCGAATGGTCCCATCAAACCTGTCTTGATACCGTTAACCGCATCTTTTGAGCCAACGCCATCTTTTTCTTCCATGGCAAGGTCAAAACCAGCGATGATTGTGTGGAAGAATGGTGAAGTGTTGAAGAATTGAGTATGAACTTTCATCATTTCTTTCAACTCAGGAGTTCCATCTCCATACATTTTACGCAATTGCGGCAAGATCATATAAAGGTAACCTGATGCTTGCATACGTTCGTAGTTCCATCCCAATTGGAAAGTGAACAAGCTACGTTTGTTAATTTGATTAAAATCTTCTTTTGTTAATTTGTAATTAGAATTCGTCATCTTCAATTTCCCCACTTTCTGATGGTGTAGAAGGTGCTGCTACAGCAACTTTCTGGCTGTTCTTGAAGTGAACAACCGCAAGGAAGATACCTACGATAGAGATACCGATCATAGACAATCCTTTGAAGTTGTTAGCAAAGCCAATTTTTCAGCAACGTCAGCAGGAAGAGTGCCAATGATACCAGCAACTGCTCCACCAAGACCTGTTACGTATGAGTAAAGTACAGTCAACATAGCTGTCAAACCGAATCCCATAGCAAGGTAGTGAAGGTTACGTTTAACTGGAAGGTAACGAAGCAAGATAGCGAATCCAAGACCTGGAAGCATACGACCTGCAAGAGTCAAACCGTCAGCAATCCATTGGTATTCTTTAACAAAGTTTACAACACCTTGTACGAATTCTCCACCGAAAGCAAGGGCGAAGAATACTGGAAGGGCACGAGAAAGAGCCCAAGGAACTGCACCAAGAAGGTAGTTGCGTTCGATTGCTGCATAGTCAAAGCGTTCGATCGCAGCATCAATACGGTGTGCGAAGAATGTAGTAGTCATACGACCAAGTACGTCGAAATAAGTCAAAAGTGCCGCTACTGGTACAGCGATTGTAGTGATCGCAAGATCTGTTTCGATACCTTGTGAAACTGAGAAAGCTGTCGCAAGAACCGCACCAGAAGTTGCGTCGATACGAGAAGCACCACCGAAGGTACCTACCCCAAGTACGAATAACTGCAAGCTACCACCGATAAGCAAACCAGTTGCCAAATTTCCCATGACTAAACCAGTAATGAAACCAGCGAATACAGGGGAACCTGCAGAAGAAACAATCGTCAACTCATCACAGATTTGATAGGCTGAGTACAGAGTGAGAAGTAAAATTTGCCACCATTGTATCATAACAATGACCTCCTAAAAATTTTTTCCTATTTTAATAAGCTCAAAAAGTCTGAAACTGGATCATTTGGAACCATTTGAGCAGTAAGTTTTACACCTTTTTCCGCTAATTTACGGAAATCTTCTACATCTTTATCTACTACGTTGATAGAACGTGTGATAGGACGTGTTTCTGGTGTTTGAGACATATTACCGACATTGACTGTTTCAAGCGGCACACCCGCTTCTACCAAACCGAGGAAACGGTCTGGTTTTCTAGCAACGATTAGAACACGTTGGCTATCATATTTGCCAGCAAGAATGTTTGCTGCAGCTTTATCAATCGGCAAGATACTAAGTTTTACACCTGGCGGTGTTGCAAGTTTCAATCCACTCTTTTCAACATCGTTATTCACAACTTCGTTGTCTACAACCATGATACGTGAAACATTCAATTTTGCAGACCATAGATTAGCTACTTGCCCGTGGATTAAACGTCCATCGATACGGCATCCTACAATTGTCATAAATTTTCCCCCTTTATTTGTTTGAATTTTGGTTTACAAGTTAATTGTATGTGCTCCTTATATTCCCCTTCTGTTTCAAAGATAATGATGCGGTTAGCACCCTCCTTGAGATAGCTGTGTGGAATATAAAGAGATAAGGTTGGCCCAACATTCCAGAAGCGTCCTAGATGGTGACCGTTGACATAGGCAATCCCTTTGCCAAATTCAGACAAGTCTAAGTAAGTGTCCTTTGGCACCTCGACTTCAAAGTCGTAGGCGTAAAAGGCAGGTTGCCCTTCTGTCCATCCTTTAGAGAAATCAATCTTTTCAGGATTATCAAGCGGAAGTGGATATTGTTTCCAATTCAACATGAAGTGTAAATCCTTGCAGACTCCTGTACGAATTCCTTTGCGTTGAGTATCGGCTAAGAATTTATGTCCATAATTGACACGCCCCATATTTTCAATCAGTATATCAATACAAGATAGCGTTTTCTTTTTACCTTGAACGAAGATATCTTCACCAATCTCTGTCTGATATTGGGTTGTAACCCATTTGCCATCAATAAATAACTGTGCTCTATCACGACCATCGATAATGCGAAAACGTTCTTCATCTGCATCCCAACTGGCTTCTGTACGATAGAGTAAGTAACCATAACTTTGTCCCAACTCCTCCATTTTTTGAGGATAGAGACTTTCAGTAGGGCTTGATAGACTATCTAATGTTTCAAACAAAGAAACTTTTTCAGATAAGGGAATAGGCCCCTTTTCCAGACTATCTTTATAGAGCGGTTCTAACTGAGAATACTCAGGATAGTATGTCGCCATCATTTTCTTGACTGCTAAGTACTTGGCCGTTGGATTTCCTGCTTCATCTAGCAGGGCATCGTAGTCATAAGACGTCACCTGTGGCAAGTCAATGGTCCCACGAGCAGAACAACCATTCATAAAACCAAAGTTTGTCCCACCATGAAACATATAAAGATTGATAGAGCCATGTTCTAACACTTCTCGAACTGCTTCAGCCAACTCCTCGGGATCTCGTTTGATGACTGGTTCTTTCCATCGATTAAACCAACCGTCCCAGAATTCCATACACATGAGTGGCCATTTTTACCATGCTCATCAAAGAACTCTTGCATCTGCGAGAAGTTGTAATCAGCTCTAGAGCCAAAGTTCCCAGTTACTAAGAGATCGTCTTCAATTAAGGTCCCAGCTTTTAAAGTAGCTCTCCACGGACCATCTGATGTAAAGAGCGGGCAGATAACTCCGCGCTCTTCCATCAAGCGTCGGATTTCTCTCAAATAGGTTTTGTCCTCACCGTAGGAGCCATACTCATTTTCAACCTGCATCATGAGAACATTCCCGCCATTTTCGAGTTGTCTCGAAACCAAGTGCGGAAGCAGGTGATCATAGTAACGACCCACCATCTCGATATAAGCTGGACAAGATGAACGAATACGCATATCCTTATTCAGGAGCCATGCTGGCAAACCACCAAATTCCCATTCGGAGCAGATAAATGGAGAAGGGCGGACAATAGCATATAAGCCTAAGTCCTGTGCAATTTGAAGAAATCTTCCTATGTCAAGATTCCCTTCAAAGTCGAATGTTCCTTCTGTTGGCTCATGCATATTCCATGGAACATATGTTTCAACAGTATTGAAACCTAAAGCCTTGAGATTATAAAGCGAATGATACCAATCTTCTTTAGGGACTCTAAAATAATGAATTGCACCAGACAAAATCTTAAATGGTTCCCCATTTAGATAGAAATGATCTTCAATTTCAAATCTAGCCATTCTACCTCCCTATTTTTTAAAAGTTTGCGCTTTCACTTATTGTTATATCAACTATATAACAATAAAGAGGTATTGTCAATACTTTTTGAAAGTTTATTTGAAAATTTTTTTCTTTTTTTACTGTATTTTTTTCTAATAATAATCCCATAAAAATTTAAAAAAACTATTTTTAAATAGTAACCTATATATATTTGTATTAGTGGTTTATTTATATCTATTTTGACTTCTTGGTCTGTTTTTTTGATTTTTTTAGGAGTATTTCCTATTATTTTTCAAAACTTTTATGTTAGAATCAAAATAGGAGAAGGAAATAACGAGGTAAAATTATGGCAATTCCAAAGTATCAATATATTAAAGACGAATTAAAAAATAAAATCATTTCAGGCCAATTCGCTAGTGGTGATAAGTTTTATACTGAGGCTGAATTGATTGCTATGTATGATGTTAGCTCGATTACAGTCGTACGCGCCTTGAATGATTTGGCTAAGGATGGCTACATCGTCCGCCAACAAGGTAAAGGGACTTTCGTAGCTCGTGCACGTAAACATAAGCTAGTTGAATTTTCTGATGTCGAAATCTTTGAAACAAAAGATGATAAGGTAACTGTTCTTTCTATCGAACGTGGCAATAAATTGAAGTATCTTTCAAAATTGGGCTTACGTGGAGATCAGTTCTACTACAAGATTGAACGTATCCGTGAATCAAATGGTATCATCTACATCTACCACAACTCGTACATCCCTGAACAGTATATCAATGCTAACTATCCAAACCTTGATTACTATAACTCTATCTATAAACGTTTCAAGCTGGACTACCATATCCACATGAACGATGAGCATTTTGAAGAGATTAACGAGATTGTGTTCCCTACTCCTGAAAATGTTGCTTCTAAATTAGGAATTGATCCTCAGTTCCCAACTGTGTATCAAACCAAGACTACTCAACTTGAGTCAACAGGTCAGGTACTCGAATACATCGAAACTTATAAACGTTCTGATTTCTACAAAATCAAATTCCTATCATGTAATCGTGATCATTAATCAATTTAAAAAACCTAGAACTGTGTTCTAGGTTTTTTTATGTACATATTCAATAAAAAAATGTAAAATTATTAATATCATTACTTGAAGGAACACTAAATTTTTAGTAAAACTTCACTAAAGAAGTGAACACTTTAAAAGCGAGATACAATCTCGCTTTTTTGTTTTATGATTAGTCACCCAAACCGATGCGTTCAAAGATTTCATCCACTCGTTTGGTGTAATAAGTTGGGTTAAAGATTTCGTCGATTTCTTCTTGAGTGAGGCGAGAAGTTACCTCTGGATCTGCTTCCAAAAGTGGTTTGAAGTCGACTTGGTTATCCCATGATTGAGCTGTCTTCGGTTGAACGAGGTCGTAAGCTTGCTCACGAGTCATCCCTTTCTCAATCAAGGTCAACATAGCACGTTGGCTAAAGATCAGACCGAAGGTTGAGTTCATGTTGCGAATCATGTTTTCTGGGAAGACTGTCAAGTTCTTGACAATATTTCCAAAACGGTTGAGCATGTAGTCAATCAAAATGGTTGTGTCTGGTGCGATGATGCGCTCTGCTGATGAGTGAGAGATATCACGCTCGTGCCAAAGGGCTACGTTCTCATAAGCTGTAATCATGTGACCACGGATAACACGCGCAAGACCAGTCATATTTTCAGAACCGATTGGGTTGCGTTTGTGAGGCATTGCTGAAGAACCTTTTTGACCTTTAGCAAAGAACTCTTCCACTTCACGTTGTTCAGATTTTTGCAGACCACGGATTTCAGTAGCCATACGCTCGATAGAAGTTGCGATGCTAGCAAGAACTGCAAAGTACTCAGCGTGAAGGTCACGAGGAAGGACCTGTGTAGAGATTTCTTGAGCACGGATACCAAGCTTGTCGCAGACGTATTGCTCTACAAATGGTGGGATGTTGGCAAAGTTCCCAACCGCACCAGAAATCTTACCAGCCTCAACACCAGCAGCCGCATGCTCGAAACGCTCGATGTTACGCTTCATTTCGCTGTACCAAGTGGCCAATTTAAGACCAAAAGTTGTCGGCTCAGCGTGCACACCGTGGGTACGACCCATCATGATAGTAAACTTGTGTTCCTTAGCCTTGTCAGCGATGATGTTGGTGAAGTTTTCAAGGTCACGACGAATGATGTCGTTGGCTTGTTTGTAAAGGTAACCATAGGCAGTATCCACCACGTCGGTAGAGGTCAAACCATAGTGGACCCACTTGCGCTCTTCACCAAGCGTCTCAGAAACCGCACGTGTGAAAGCCACCACATCGTGACGAGTCTCCTGCTCAATCTCCAAAATACGGTCGATGTCAAAATCCGCCTTCTCGCGAATCAAAGCCACATCTTCCTTAGGGATTTCTCCCAACTCAGCCCATGCCTCGTCAGCCAAGATTTCCACCTCAAGCCAAGCACGGTATTTATTTTCTTCAGTCCAAATGTTCGCCATTTCAGGGCGAGAGTAACGTTCGATCATGTTTTAATTTTCCTTTCTTTTGATGTTTCTCATCAGTTGGCAAGCAACAGTCACTTTACTCAAATTCTTCTTTCCCAATCCACATAGATGGGTAGTGATCTAATGTATTCAAATCCGTATCCAGCGGGACATCATAGATAGCTAAATAGTTTTCAGGATATTGAGCAGTCAGCTCTTCATACTTAGCTTTCACTTTTTCGTGATCGCTACTAGCATACAAGACTTCGACGACTGCTCCAGTCTTATCTTTTTCAACAAATGCGTTGACAATGAGTTGAATCATAAAACCTCCTAAATCGAAATGCCCTTCATATTTGCTTCCAGAATAGGCATCTTGACACCTAACTCCTGACCAGTCTGATAAACACTTTGACAACAATAGAAGATGTCCTGTTTATCATTGTGCAAGGTCATAATTTTTCGGGTCAGCTCATTTTTCGCAAACATGACTTTTCATGGCTTTGCCGGCTATCCAAGCCGGGATTTTGTAGGGTAAGAGTTCTGCTTTGTAAAGCTTCAAATTCACGCCACGCGCTTCTACGACTTTCAAGGCTTCTCGAATGGCCTTGATGGCCAATGATAATTCTGAAGAACTATTCATCAAGTTCAAAGCCAATTCTTCTGGATTTTCCAGATTTCCCGAACGTGCAGCTGTCGAAGTAACACCTGCGTTAATCGCCATGTGAATCCAAATCCACTCGACCATATCATGAGGCACTTCCCACTTCAAATCTGCAGAAACTAGTAAAGCCGTCAGATCAGCATAGTTAGAAATGTGCTTTTTTTGCTCACCTTCTAGCATTAAATGGTCGAAACAAGACACCATCCAAATGGTTCCTCCTGTATGTGACCACCCGCTGTCGGAAAAGGCCAGAAATATAGTCGTAATCCCCTGCCCACTCTTGGACCTCTTTTCGAGTATCCCAGAAATTACAGAAGAAAACAAGGGTGCCTTTGATATTATTTTTTCGCAAGGTTTCCACAGCTTCTTTGACAAAACCATGACGCACACTGAGAAAAATAAAATCATATTCCGAATCAGCTTCCGCCACATGAACCTCATAGGTATCATGCTTGTTCTCACCTTTGGAATGATAGCGACCATCTAGCAGATCAACTGACAACTCCTTCGGTGCATTGTTTTTCTTACTATCTCTCAATACGTGTTCCACTTGATGGCCTGCTTTTTGAAAGGCGTAGGCATAAGTGGTCCCAATCACTCCGAGTCCTAGAATCGCTATTTTCACTTAAAAATCAATCCCTTTCCCAAACTCTTCAACCTCTTCCGGCACACTACTAAACAAAGTCACATGTCCCATCTTGCGGTTGTGCTTCGCTTCTATTTTACCATACATGTGGAGGTGGGCGCTTGGATTTTCTGTGACATATGTTTCAGCAGCCTCGACGTGTTGGCCGAGAACATTGAGCATAACAGCAGGAGCATGAAGGTGAATTGCTGGGAGTGGTGCTCCGAGAACGCCCAAGATATGGGTATCAAACTGGGAAAAGTCACAAGCTTCAATCGAGTAATGCCCTGAGTTGTGTGGACGTGGGCGCAATTTCGTTGACGATGATGTCATCAGCTGTCGCAAACATTTCCACACAAAGGGTTCCAGAAAGGTTTCAGTTGTTCTGCGATTCGCACGGCCATAGCTTTGGCTTTTTCAGCTAGACTTTCTGAAATGCGAGCAGGCACGATGGTTTTAGAGAGGATGTTGTTGCGGTGGATATTTTCCTGAACAGGGAAGACTGTCACGTCCTTGCCATTACCTGACACGATGACAGAAATTTCAAGGTCGAAGTTGACAAATTCTTCCAAGACACAGTCTGCTGAGTCAGCTAGTGCATAGACTTCTTCCAAATCTGCTTCTGAACGAATGACCTTCTGACCATGGCCATCGTAACCACCGGTCGCCGTCTTGAGGACATAGTTTTTCGACAGTTCGATATCTGTCAAGTCTTGGCTTGAGGTCACAACCTTGTAAGGTGCCACAGTGACTTGGGCCTTGTTAGAAAGAAAGTCCTTCTCAAAGATCCGGTTTTGGGAGATACGAAGTAGGTCGGTCCCTTGTGGGAGCTGTCCTTCTTTGATAACGGCATCCAAACCATCAGCATCCACATTTTCAAATTCATAAGTGAGAACATCACAGCGATCAGCCAACTGACGAAGAGCATCTACGTCGTCGTAAGGAGCCACGATGATTTCTGCCACACGAGAGGCTGGGCAATCAGCTGCTGGGATCCAACGCGATAACCTTGTGACCCATGTAGATAGCAGAAATGGCCATCATCTGACCAAGCTGGCCACCACCGATAATTCCGATTGTTTTAGATGAGCTCATTTGTAGACTCCTCTGCGATTTTTCCTTGTTCTTCAGCAAAATTAGCAAGTGCAGTCGCAATGGTTTCATCTTCTACTGAGAGGAGACGAAGGGCAAAGAGGGCAGCGTTTGTCGCTCCTGCTTCACCAATGGCCATTGTTGCCACAGGCACGCCACCCGGCATCTGAACGATAGAATAGAGCGAATCCACACCGCTAAGGGCACGTGATTTGACGGGTACCCCGATAACTGGAAGGGTTGTTTTAGCAGCAACCATACCTGGCAAGTGAGCAGCACCACCCGCACCTGCGATGATGACCTTGATGCCACGGCTACGTGCCTCTTCGGCATGTTTGAACATGAGGTCTGGTGTACGGTGTGCGGAAACAACTTTCTTTTCGTAAGCAACGCCGAAGCGGTCTAGGACTTCTGCTGTTTTTTGCATGGTTGTCCAGTCGGATTTTGAGCCCATGATGATGGAAATTACTGGTTTCATTTCTTCTCCTTTTTCTTCCTTTCAACAATCACCTTAGGTTGTGAGGGACGGCAGCAGCCACCAAAGGTGTCTCATGCCTAAATCGGAAGCCCAAGGTCTTCCGATTTCCCTGAACGATTGGCTTATAATCCAATCGTTCTTTCACAACGGCGGTGATTGCTCTATATCAGCTCGCTTTCGCTCGCCATGACAAAGTTAGTATCTGTTAATCTTTTATTGCTTTACTACCAATGTCGTTTCGGTAGAAGAGGCCTTCTGTGTTTTGTTTGTTGAGTTGATTGTAGATGATGTTTTGGCCATCTTTGACGGTATCTGCTGTGGTAACCAGCATGTAGACGCGTCCGCCGTTTGAGAGAAGGTCTTGCCCATTTTCAGCGAATTTAGCACCAGCATAGTAAGTGATGATGTCACCATCTGTCTTGGCTGGAAGCTTGACACCCTTCTCATAAGCGAGTGGATAGCCGTTTGATGCTACAACCACGCCCAGTGTCACACCCTTGTCCGTCCAAGTGATGGCTGGCTCTTTGCCATCCAAAATATCAGTGATGTTTTGTGCAAAGTCAGATGTCAAACGAGGCAAGATGATTTGCGTTTCTGGATCTCCAAAGCGAGAGTTGAACTCAATGACTTTAGAACCATCAGCTGTCAAAGATAAGCCCCGCGTAAAGGACACCAAGATAGGGACGACCTTCTTTAATCATACCTTCAAGAACTGGCTTGACAATGGTGTCAACCGCTGTGTCAACCACGCTCTGTGGCAAGTGAGGAACTGGCGCATAGGCACCCATCCCACCAGTGTTAGGGACCCTTTGTCGCCATCATAGGCACGTTTGTGGTCCTGAGCCGTTGGCATGATGTAGAACTTGTCCCCATTGACAAAGGCAAAGAGAGAGAACTCTTCTCCCGTCAAGGAATTCCTCGATGACCACACGCGCACCTGAGTCACCGAATTTATTGTCCAAAAGCATCTCGTGAGCGGCTTCAACTGCTTGCTCAACTGTCTCCGCAACGACGACACCTTTCCCAAGAGCCAAACCATCCGCCTTGACGACGATTGGAGCGCCTTTTTCTTCGATGTAGGCCTTGGCTTCCTCGAAATCTGAAAATGTGCCATAGGCTGCTGTCGGAACGTCGTATTTGACCATGATTTCCTTAGCAAAATCCTTAGACCACTCCAGCTCAGCTGCAGCCTTGGTCGGACCAAAAGCCTTTGAGACCAGCTTCATTGAAATCATCCACGATTCCAGCCGCAAGAGCATCATCTGGGCCAATAAAGGTCCAAGCAATATCGTTGGCTTTTGCAAAGTCAATCAATTTAGAATGTTCGGAAATAGAGATATTTACCAATTCCAGACCATCCAGAGTCATCCCGTCATTACCAGGAGCCACAAAAACCTGCTCAACGTTTGTAGACTCCAACAACTTCTTGGCAATCGCATGCTCACGACCGCCCGAACCGACAACCAACAGTTTCATCTCTCAACCTCTTTTGCGAATTATTTACTAATATTATATCATAAACGTTCGTTTTAATCTTGTTTCGCTTAGCTTTTTAATCAAAAAAAGGAAAGAAACTGTTTTCTTCCCTTTTCTTTTCTTAATGTCTAAAATGTCTCACGCCTGTGAAGACCATAGTCAAGCCGTATTTATCAGCAGCTTCGATAGACTCTTGGTCACGGACAGATCCACCTGGTTGGATGATGGCCTTGATACCTGCTTTGGCGATTTCTTCCACATTATCTGCAAATGGGAAGAAGGCATCTGAAGCAAGAACAGCACCGTCAAGACGGTCTTTAGCTTGGTCAATAGCAATACGGACTGAAGCCACACGATTGGTTTGACCTGGGCCAACACCAAGTGTCATGTGGTCATTAGTCACGATGATACCATTTGATTTGACGTACTTGATAGCCTTCCAAGCAAACTCAAGAGCTGTCGCTTCTGTCTCAGTTGGTTGACGTTTGGTCACCACTTGCCAGTCAGCTGGGACTTTCTTTGACAACGTCTTGGTTTTGAACGAGGAGACCACCAACAACACCTGTGTATTCTGCTTCTGCTTCGCTAGCGTCTTGAGCATCAAATGGCAAGGCAAGGATACGCAAGTTTTTCTTCTTGGTTGTCAAAGATTTCAAGCGCTTCGTCAGAATAGCTTGGTGCAATGATGATTTCAAGGAAAACGCCGTGCATCTTCTCAGCTGTCGCAGCATCTACCTCACGGTTAAGAACGACGATTCCACCAAAGATAGACACTGGATCAGACTCATAAGCGTAGTCCCAAGCAGTTTCGATATCGTCAGCTTGACCGATCCCACATGGGTTCATGTGTTTGAGAGCCACAACTGTTGGACGGTCTTTGAAATCACGGATGATACGGATAGCGGCATCAGCGTCACGGATATTGTTGAAGGACAATTCTTTACCGTTGAGCTGTTTAGCTGAAGCAATTGAGTAATCAGTTGGCAAACGCTTTTGGTAGAAGTCTGCATCTTGTTGAGGATTTTCACCGTAACGCATTGGTTGCTTAAGGTCATAAGTCAAAGTGAGTTTTTCAGGTTTTTCTTTCACCCACTTGAGCTGTGAAGTATTCTGCAATCAAGGCATCGTAAGCCGCTGTGTGACGGAATACTTTTGCTGCCAAACGTTGGCGAGTTTCGTAAGAGGTTTCACCGTTTGCTGCCAATTCGTCCAAAACTACAGCGTAGTCAGCAGGATCTACCACAACTGTGACGCTAGCGTGGTTCTTCGCTGCTGAACGAAGCATAGATGGTCCACCGATATCGATGTTTTCAACCGCATCAGCGTAAGTCACGTCTGGTTTGAGGATGGTTTCCTTAAATGGGTAAAGGTTGACTACTACAAGGTCGATCAATTCGATATTATTATCCTTAGCAGCTTCTAGGTGACTATCAAGGTCACGACGAGCGAGGAGGCCTCCGTGGATATTTGGGTGGAGGGTCTTGACACGACCATCCATCATTTCTGGGAAACCAGTCACATCATCGATGGCAATGGTATCCACCCCAGCATTGTCAAGGGCAACCTTGGTACCACCTGTTGAGATGATATCCCAACCGAGTTTTTTGAGTTCTTGGGCAAATTCAACAATGCCCGCTTTGTCTGAGACACTGAAATTAGTGCTCGTTTAGTCATTTTCTTTCTTTTCCTTTTTAAAAAAAGTTCTTCATCTGCTACAGTCGAAAAATGTTTCTTTCAGCTCTAGCACTTCCTTATTTTGCGTGCAACTCCCAAACGTTCCAAGACTTCTGGATAGAGCTTTGTACTCTGTTTCGTGGATGCGAGTCTCGAAAGTATCAAGGGTATCCCCTTCAAGGCGTGGCACACGGACTTGTTTGATGACCTTACCGGTATCAACACCAGAATCCACCCAGTGAATAGTCACACCGACTCAGTCAACACCTGCATTCCAAGCATCCTCAATACCATGAGCACCTGGAAATTCAGGGAGATAAGCTGGGTGAATATTGATGATACGACCTTCATAAGCTGCTAGCAAGGTTGGACCGACGATTTTCATATAGCCTGCGAGACAAACCAGGTCAATCTGGTGTTCATCCAAGAGTTCGACGATGGCTCCTTCATAGTCTGCCTTGTTTCTCAAACTCCTTGAGTTCAAAGGCATAGGATAAAACCCCAAGATTCTCTGCACGTTCTAAAGACATAGGCATCCCGATGATCTGAAAAGACAAATTCTACTGGAAATTGTTCCGCAATCACCTGAAAGTTTGAGCCGTTACCAGAGGCAAAAACAGCAATCTTTTTAGCCATTATTTAATCACCACACTTGCGCCATCTTTCTTCACAATACGACCGATTTCATAAACAGGTTCGTCAAGAAGTTCTTTGACACGTTCCACATTTTCTGGTTTCACTGCAAGCATGAGACCAATCCCCATGTTGAAGATTTCAAACATTTCTTCATGTTTGATTTGGCCATATTTTTCAAGGGCTTTGAAAATTGGAAGAACTGGGACTTTGCTTTCATCAATTTCAGCAGCCAAGTCATCTGAGAACATACGTGGTACATTTTCGATGAAACCACCACCTGTGATGTGGGCAATCCCGTTGACCAATTCTTCTTTGATGAGTGGCAAAGCTGCTTTGACGTAGATACGAGTTGGTTCCAAAAGAACGTCTTTAAGTTTCTTGCCTTCCAATTCTGGGAGAACTTCTTCACCTGTGTAATCCGCAAAGACACGACGAACAAGTGAGTAACCATTTGAGTGGATACCGCTTGAAGCAAGCCCCAGAATCACATCGCCTGCAGCTACTTTTGAACCGTCAATGATTTGAGATTTTTCTGCAACACCGACAGCAAACCCAGCCAAGTCATAGTCATCTTCACCGTACATACCAGGCATTTCAGCTGTTTCCCCACCGATAAGGGCTGCACCAGCTTGCACACAACCTTCTGCAACACCTGCAACGACTTGCTCTAATTTAGCTGGTTCATTTTTACCTGTTGCAATATAGTCGAGGAAGTAGAGGGGTTCAGCACCTGCAGCGATAATATCGTTAACACACATGGCCACACAGTCTTGACCGATCGTATCGTGTTTGTCGTACTTGATAGCAAGCATAAGTTTTGTTCCGACACCATCTGTTCCTGAGATCAAAACAGGTTCTTTGACACCTGTTTTTGAAAGGTCAAACATGCCACCGAAACCACCAAGAGCTCCCATAACACCTGCACGTTCTGTACGTGCCACGTGTTTTTTGATCCGTTCAACAACTTCATAACCCGCTTCAACGTCCACACCAGACTGCGCATAAGCATTTTTATTTGTCATTTGTTTATTCCTTTTCCTTTCCTTCAATGGGGAATTTTATTTGTAAAAACTCGTTTTTTCTTCCAAACTTCTACGATATTCTTCTTCATAGTCATAGAGAGGAGTTGGATATTTCCCATCAAAGTAAGCCACACAGAGACCGCCATTTGGTGCATCTGTTTCAATCCCAATAGAGTCAATCAAGCCATCAATCGAAAGATAAGTCAGACTATCCGCACCAATGATTTGGCAAGTTTCCTCAACAGTATGATTAGCCGCAATCAACTCCTGACGTGTCTGGATATCAATCCCGTAGAAACATGGATAAGCAAGAGCAGGGCTACCGATGGCAACGTGCACTTCTGATGCCCCCGCTTCTTTCAAAAGTTGGACAATACGACGAGATGTTGTTCCTCGCACAATAGAGTCATCAATCATGACCACGCGTTTGCCTTTTACAACACCAGAAACGGCAGAGAGTTTCATTCGCACTCCTTGTTCCCGCAATTCTTGGGTCGGCTGGATGAAGGTCCGTTGCGTATATTGGTTTTTGATGAGACCCATTTCATTTGGCAAACCTGATTCTTCCGCAAAGCCCATAGCTGCACTGAGTGAGGAATTTGGTACCCCAACCACGATATCGGCTTCATGCTTAAACTCACGTGCTAATTGAGCTCCCATTCTCTTACGAGCTGTATGAACATTGACACCGTGGATATTGGAGTCGGGACGGGCAAAGTAGATATACTCCATGGAACAGATTGCCAGCTGAGTATCGTTTGTATAGCTGTCATACTGGATGCCATTATCATCAATAATAACAATCTCGCCTGGTTTCACGTCGCGAATCCACTCAGCACCGATGACCTCAAAGGCACAAGTTTCAGAGGAAACCACAACTGCTCCATTGGCCATTTTTCCGATTGATAGAGGACGGAAACCGTTTGGATCAAGGGCTGCAATTAACTTATCTTCAAACATCAAGAGATAAGCGAAACCACCTTTAACAAGACTGAGTGCTTCCTTGATCTTGCCCATCAGGTTTGGATTGTGGCTACGACGAATCAAGTGAGCCAAGATTTCTGAATCAGAGGTTGAACTGAAGATTGCCCCTCTTTGTTCCAATTCTTGCTTGAGTGATTCTGCATTGGTCAAATTCCCGTTATGAGCCAAACCAAACTGCATATCGTGAAGCGGAAGAGGAAAGGTTGGATATTGTCTACAGAAGCTTCTCCCGCAGTCGCATAACGCACGTGTCCAATCGCTCCAGTCCCTGTCAATTTATCCAAATTAGCAGGATTTTTGAAAGACTTCTGATAGAAAGCCCCATATCACGATGACGCTTTCAATTGTCCATGGTCATTGGAGAGATTCCTGCCCCTCCTGACCACGGTGCTGAAGACTATGGAGTCCAAAAATAGGTTAATTTTGGCAGCATCTGGGTGACCCCAGATACCAAAAACACCACATTCTTCATTAAGAGATTTTACTTCGTATGTCATTTTGTATACCTTTTATTTTCCAGTAAAGTATTTAACCGCTGATGCAAAGAGATGTTGGTCTTTATTTCCTGGAATATTTTGGAAGAGACCGTCTTCGAAACGTTCTGAGTGACCCATCTTACCAATGATTTGACCGTTCTTACTTGTGATACCTTCGATAGCATTTACAGATCCATTTGGATTGTATTTTAGAATCCATGCTTGGTTTTACCTTCAAAGTCAACATATTGGGCTGAAGATTTGACCATTGTCACGAAGCTCTGCAAATTCCTCAGCTGTCACGACAAATTTACCTTCACCGTGTGATACTGGGATGGCATGGATGTCACCAACTTTTACTCCCGCAAGCCATGGTGAGTTCGTGTTGGCAATACGTGTTTCCACCATCTTAGCCACGTGTTGGTTGGCATCATTGTAGAAGAGGGTTGGACTCGTGCTGCTTGCATCTTCAAAGTTACCATATGGAAGAAGACCTGATTTGACAAGAGCTTGGAATCCGTTACAGATACCGATAATCAAACCACCACGTTCGATGAAGCTATCGATAGCTGCACGTACTTTTTCATTGAGCAAGATGTTAACGATAAATTTAGCTGATCCATCTGGTTCATCGGCTGCTGAGAAGCCACCTGCAAAGAAGATAATGTTCGCTTTTTCGATATTGTCAACCATGGTGTCAACAGACTTGACAATCGCTTCTTCATTCAGTGTGACAAATGGTACCAAGTTGACTTTGGCACCTTCTTTTTCAAAGGCCTTAGCTGAATCGTACTCAGAGTTAGTACCTGGGAATACTGGGATGTAAACCACTGGTGTCTCAACTGTTTCTTTAGCTTTGATCACAGCATCTGATGCCACAGCAGGTACTTCTTCCAACTCAGTTGCTTGTGCAAATTCCGTTGGGTAAACTTCTTCCAATTTACCTTGGAAGGCACTGTCAAGTTTGTGTCCATCAAGCGTTACACCGTTGACAGTAAGTGTAAAGTCAGCACTGTTTGTCCAATCTTGGCAACACCTGAAATTTCTTCCGGAGATGTGAAGACGAATCCACCCAATTGAGCTGTCAAGGCAGTCTCAAGATTTTCAAGGGTTACAGTGGCACCAATATGGTTACCAAATGTTGCAAGGGCAAGAGCTTCAACCACACCACCATATTTGACAGCTGATGCAGATGTGACTTTATGGTCAGCTTGGATGGCTTCAAATTGAGCAAAGTTAGACTTGATAAGATCGAAGTCAATTTCTTGTGCCAAAGCTTGACCAGGAATGTAGTAAATATTTTCACCAGCAGCTTTGAATTCTGGAGAAAGAACCTTACGGCTATCTGCAGTTGTTACCCCAAAAGCAACCAAGGTTGGTGGTACTGTCAATTCTTCAAAGGTACCAGACATAGAGTCTTTCCCACCGATAGATGGCAAACCAAGTTGAATCTGAGCTTCAATGGATCCAAGGAGAGCAGCTACTGGTTGACCAAAACGCTCTGCTTGTTTATCCATACGCTCGAAGTATTCTTGATAAGAGAAACGAGCCTTAGACCAGTTTGCACCAGCAGCAACCAAACGAGCAGTTGCTTCGATGACTGCATAAGCAGCGCCATGATATGGAGACCATTCTGCTACATAAGGGTTGAATCCTTGCGCCATAACAGAAGCAGTTGTTGTCACGCCATGTTGGACTGGCAATTTCTGTACAGAAGCTTCCGTTGGTGTGATTTGGTAGCGACCACCAAGTGGGTGATTGACTGTTGAACGACCAACTGAACTATCAAAGATGGTTTGTAAACCTTTTTGACTGGCATGGTTCAGGTCAGCCAAGACTTCAAGAGTATCCGCTTCAAGGGTTTCAGCAGATGTTTGACGTTCTTCTGGAAGCTTGACATCCTTGTCAACCACCTTAGCATCTACAACCACACGTACACCGTTTGTATCAAGGAAACGACGTTCCAAATCAACGATGGTTTCACCATTCCAGTGCATGACAAGATTTGGTTTTTCAGTCACTGTCGCAACGACAACAGCATCAATATTTTCTTTATTACATGCTGCAATGAAGGCATCTACATCTTCTGGACGAACCACTACAGCCATACGCTCTTGAGATTCAGAGATGGCAATTTCTGTACCGTTCAAGCCTTGGTATTTCAATGGCACTTTGTCTAGATCAATTTCAAGACCATCTGCCAATTCACCGATAGCCACACAGACACCACCAGCACCAAAGTCATTTGATTTCTTGATCAGACGGGTCACTTCCCCATTACGGAAAAGACGTTGAATCTTACGTTCTTCGATGGCATTCCCTTTTTGAACCTCAGCACCAGCTGTTTCAACAGATTCAACCGTTTGAACTTTAGAAGAACCTGTCGCACCACCGACACCGTCACGTCCAGTCTTACCACCGAGCAAGATAATCACATCACCTGCTTCAGTTTTTTCACGGACAACATTTTCCTTAGGAGCCGCACCGACAACTGCACCTAGCTCCATACGCTTAGCAACGAAACCTGGGTGGAAGTATTCACGAACATAAGTTGTTGCAAGACCAATTTGGTTACCGTATGAAGAATAACCGTGAGCTGCTGTTTTAGAAATCACTTGTTGTGGCAATTTACCAGCACGAGTTTCAGCAATTGGTGTTGTAATATCACCAGCACCTGAGATACGCATGGCTTGGTAAACGTATGAACGACCTGACAATGGGTCACGAATGGCACCACCGATACAAGTAGCCGCTCCACCAAATGGTTCAATCTCCGTTGGGTGGTTGTGGGTTTCGTTCTTGAACATGAGAAGCCATGGTTCTTTGACACCATTGACATCCACTTCAATTTCAACAGAGCAGGCATTGATTTCATCAGACACTTCCATGTCATCCAAACGACCATTGGCACGCTCATAACGACCAAAAATAGTCGCCATATCCATCAAGGTCTGAGGTTTTTCCGTACGTCCCAACTCATCACGCATGGCAATATATTTGTCATAAGTCGCTTGCAATTGTTTTTCGAATTTAGAAGCTGAGAAGTCGATATTCTTCAACTCAGTCTCGAAAGTCGTGTGACGGCAGTGGTCAGACCAGTAAGTATCCAAAACCTTCAACTCAGTCTCAGTTGGCACACGTCCAATAGACTTGAAGTAATCTTGAATGAAGAGAAGGTCATCCACTTCCATGGCCAATCCTTGCTCAGCCTTATACTGTGCAAAATCTTCTGCTGTATAAGTTTCAAAGAAATCCAAATTTGGAATGGTCTTGTCAGACTCAGAGAAATCCTGTTTCGCAATACCAACAGTGATGTCTTTGAAACGAGAATCCACTGGGTTCAAGAGGTAGTTTTTGACAGCTTCCAACTCATTCGCATCAATATCCTTGTTAACCAAGTAAAGTTGCGCTGTATTCACCGTTACATCATTTGAACTACCAAGCAAAAGCAAAGCTTCTTGTGAAGATGCCGCACGTTGGTCAAATTGACCAGGCAAACTTTCGATAGCAAAGAAAGCATACTTCTCAAGATCAGCCTTAACCTCAGCTTCATCCAAAACAGTATCGGTCACCTGCTCAGAGAAAATATGTTTTTCTGCACGTGCAAACAAGTCCTCTGCCAAATCAAAGACATCATAAACCTGAACGATGCGAAGATCATTCAAAGTTTTTCAACTGAAGATTATGCTGTAATTCTTTTTACCAAAGAGTCAGATTTGACACGAAAAATCAGCTTTTTTTTCTCAACGAAAAAAATACGTTTATCCATTTTTAGTTCCTTTATTTCTTTCAAACTTCTCTGAAATCTGTATGGCTAAAGCAACGTTACTTTCAAAGCCCTGCAGTTTTTCCCAAAACAACCTCGTAAACATCTGTCAAGTACCAAGACTCACGAGTGAAAAGGTCTAGAGACCTTTTCAGCCTGAGTCCTTTACTTGAAAGACGAAGGTTTTCCGTTTCTAACAGCTTATTTCAAAGCCCTGCAATTTTTCCCAAACAACCTGATAGACATCCGTTAAACTGCCCAAATCTCTACGGAAAACATCCTTGTCCATATGGTGCCCTTCCGCATCCCAAAGGCGGCAGTTATCTGGTGAAAATTCATCTGCCAAGATGATCTTGCCATCCTTATCAAAAACCGAAATTCCAATTTAAAGTCAATCAAACGAAAGACCAATTTGTAGCAAACCAATCTTTCAACAATTCATTGATACGACGTGTTTCTTCCTTGATATAAGCAATTTGCTCATCGTTTGCAATATCCAAGAACTTCACATGCTCATCATTGATAAATGGATCATCTAAATCATCGTTCTTGTAGTAAAATTCAACGATTGGAGTTTTCAAGTCCAAACCTTCTTCCACGCCAAAACGTTTTGAGAAAGAACCCGCAGTCACGTTACGAAGAACAACCTCCAAAGGAATGATTGAAACCTTCTTGTTAAGTTGTTCTGTATCAGAGATACGTTCGATAAAGTGAGTAGCCACACCCGCAGCATTTAATTTTTCAAAAATAAGAGACGAAATCTGATTATTGAGCACACCTTTGCCTTCGATGGTCTCTTTACGAGCACCATTCAGCATGGTAGCCTGGTCCTTATAAACGGACCTAATCACATGTTCGTCTTCTGTAGTATAGATATCTTTAGCTTTTCCCGTATAAATAAGTTTGCTGGACATTTTATTATTCGCCTTTCGTATTACTTGGCCTCATTCTAACACAAAAACAAGCATAAATCAAATGTTTTACGAACGTAAACGTATTCTTCGTTCTAAAACGTTTAGAAAAAAATCAAATCAGACTATTTAGATAACCAGACCATAATCATTCAAACTCCACAAATCAAAAAAAGCAACATGACCAGCATGTTGCTTTTTCTTATATTCTATTTTTAATAATTGCTAATACGTCTGCGACACTTTGGAGGTTGTCAATTTCTTCATCACTGATTTCAATTCCAAATTCATCCTCAATGGTTAGGACAAATTCCATCAAATCTACTGAATCAGCATCCAAATCATCCTTTAAGCTCAAGTTTTCGGTTACGACAAAGTCTTCTCCTTGACGCTCTTGAATGATGGTTACGATACGGTCAAAAATTTGTTGTTCTGTCATATTGTTCTCCTTATTCCTCTGAAAATTCACGCGCAGTTTGAGCAACTACATCTGTCTCAAGCATGGTACGAATCTGGCGTATTGTGCTATAGACAGCCTTGGCATCACTTGAGCCATGAGTCTTAACTACTGGTGCCTTAACACCAAACAGAACCGCACCTCCAACATCTGAATAGTTGAGCTGTTTTTTCAAACCTCTGAGGTTATCCTTAAGAAGGAAAGCTCCTAGCTTGGCTCTAAGACCGCCACCTACAATAGCATTTTTGAGCAAGCCCATGATACCCATAGCAGTCCCTTCAATAGCTTTGAGCACAGCGTTTCCCGTGAAACCATCTGTTACGACTACATCAGCAACACCATCCATCAAATCACGCGCTTCCACGTTCCCGATAAAGTTCAAACTCTCATCAGCCACTAATAGGTCATAGGCTTCCTTACGAAGCGGGTCTCCCTTGCTGCTCTCTGTCCCGTTATTAAGCAAACCTACACGAGGTTTTTCAATCCCACGAACATTTTTCGCATAGAAGGATCCTAGGATAGCGTATTGATGAAGGTGCTGAGCTGTATTTTCTGCATTGGCACCAAGGTCAAGCATATCAAAACCTTTTCCATCTATAGTTGGCAATGTTGTCATGAGCCCAGGGCGGTCAATATTTTTGATACGACCAACAATGAAAAATCCTGCTGCCAACAAGGCACCCGTATTACCTGCAGAAAGAACAGCATCTGCCTCTCCATCTTTGACAGCCTTAGCCGCCAAGATCATGCTGGCATTTTTCTTCTTACGGATAGCTTTTGTAGGCTCATCATCAGAATTTATTTTTTCATCTGTATGGATAATGCTGACGCGCTCTGTAGCTGTTAGATATTGCTTGATTTTACTTTCATCTCCATAAAGTTGGACTTCAATATCTGAAAAGTCAGCAAGGGCTTGATTAACTCCCTCTACAATAGCTTGTGGTGCGTAATCGCCACCCATTGCATCAACTGCGATTTTTTTCATTTGTCTTCCTCTTTCAGTAGTTGTCCCCAGTCGGCTAGGGGAATCAATAAATTTCTTTGATTTCAGATGAATGCCGACATATTCCTCATAGATTTGGTCCATAAACTTGCGCAAGTCCTGCTTGATTTCGGCCTTAAGTGAGATAGTCTCCAAGGTCTCAAAATCAATGGCTTGAAATTGATTGAGCAGATAAGGAATATTGGGATTTAAATGACATCGTTTCTCATCTTCATGGTAATGATCGGGACAAAGACAACCCCCGTATTTGAAGGAAAAGTCAAAGGCTTGCCCCACACGATGACAAAAAGTACACTCATTAAAAGTTGAGACTGATTCCGAAAACGTGTCAATATTTGAATTTCAAAAAATATTGGTCAAAACTTGATAATCCAGACCCTCTTCCATCAGCTCTAAAGTCTTTTGCAAAAAAAGCAAATAAAGGGAGCATCTTCTTGGTTATCCTGCAAACTCGCATCTGCCAAGGCCGCAACGTAAGTCGCATAAGCCATAACAAAGAGGTCACTATTGATTTTTCGGAAAAAGTCTTCACCTCATGATAATCTTCTATATAACTAAGTCCATCGTCATTGACTTTTTAGGAGAAAAATGGGCTAAGACTAAAGGTTGAATGACAGGAGCTAGTTTGGATTGGCCGGCGTGTTTGACAAAAAACATGCGCTTGCCTGCCTGTTCTGTAAAGATTTTAACAAGCTTATCATCCTCTCGAAAATTTCGATTGTAAAGTACTAAACCCTGACTCGTAATCGATTGAATCATGCTTCTCTCATGTACTCCTCAAGTCGTTTCATAGCTTCTCTGATGGTTTCCATGCTAGCTGCATAAGATAGGCGAACATAGCCTTCTCCATACTGTCCAAAGGCAGCACCAGGGATAAAAGCAACAGCCTTCTTCTGGGCAAAATCCTTCAGAAAAGCAAAGGAATCTTGATTATAGCCTGCAGGAATCTTAGCAAAGATATAAAAAGCCCCATCTGGTTTGATAATCTCAAAACCAAGGTCAGTCATCTTGTCGATAATGTAGTCCCGACGTTGGATATATTCCTTCTTCATGGGTTCTGCATCGTTCTTACCAGCTGTTAAGGCTTCCACCGCAGCATGTTGCGCCATGGTGTTTGCAGCAGTTACCAAATACTGATGACTCTTGATGAGTTGAGCTGAGAAGTTTGCTGGTGCAAAGATAAAACCTAAACGCCAACCTGTCATGGCATGGGATTTAGAAAGACCGTTAATGATAATTGCCTGATCTCTCAACATAGTTCCCAAAGATACATGATTTTTCTCCTGTATAGGGTCAATTCTGAGTAGACTTCATCACAGACTACGAAAATCTCATACTTACGTAAAACAGCTGCCAAGGCTTCTAATTGCTCACGACTATAAGTAATTCCTGTAGGGTTGGCTGGATAGTTGAGAATAACTGCCTTGAGCTTATCACCTTGCTCTAGAATGGCCTTCTCCAGCATTTCAGGAGTCAGGACAAAGCCATTTTCAGTCGTATCAATCTCGACAATCTCTGCACCAACTAGATTAACTATTGGCTCATAGCCAGGATAGGCAGGAGCTGGCAAGAGAACCTTGTCTCCTTCCTCCAAAATAGCTGTCAGAGTAGCTGATAGAGCCTCTGTCGCACCAATTGTGACCAAGATTTCATTCTCTGGATTGTAGTCTAGCTGATATTTCTCTTTTACAAAATCACTCGCCGCCTGACGCAATGTCAACAAACCACTCATCCCTGTATAGTAGGATTGATCTTGGTCAATGGCTCGCTTTGCAGCTTCCTTGACATGATCTGGTGTTGTAAAATCTGGTTCTCCCAAGGTCAATCGCAGGACTCCAGGGAATCTCTGAAATAGCCTGGTCAAATTGACGAATCAAGGAAACTTGTATCTTATCTAATTGTTTATTAAAGCGTTTGGTTAAGTCCATATATATCCTCCTTGATCAAAGAACATATATCTATTATACTACAAAAGCTCTCTGACCGCAAAATTCCGTTTATTTGCAACCTTATTCCTACTTTCTATTTTACTTTTCTGACAGACAAGATTATAATAAGAAGTGCTTATTTTCGGAGGTTTTTATGTCATTTCTATCAAAAAATTGGGCAGGACTGTTAGCCTGTCTTATTATATCTATCATTTCTTGGGTTTTAGGAGGCTTTCTGCCTGTTGTGGGAGCACCTGTTTTCGCCATTTTTATCGGAATGATTCTCCACCCCTTTCTCACGCCCTATAAACAACTGGATGCCGGTTTAACTTATAGCTCCAAAAAATTGCTTCAGTATGCTGTTATCTTGCTTGGGTTTTGGACTCAATATCTCTCAAGTTTTTCGCAGTTGGAAAAATCTTCCCTTCCTGTCATCCTTTCAACTATTTCTATCGCTTTGATTGTAGCTATCTTTTTCCAACGCTTTTTTTAACCTGGATACAAAGCTAGCTACCTTGATTGGGGTAGGATCTTCTATCTGTGGCGGTTCTGCCATTGCAGCGACTGCTCCTGTTATTCACGCCAAGGAAAAAGAAGTGGCCCAAGCCATTTCTGTTATCTTTTTCTTCAATGTCTTGGCAGCTCTTATCTTTCCAACTCTAGGTTCTTGGCTCCATCTTTCCAACGAAGGTTTTGCTCTCTTTGCGGGTACTGCGGTCAACGATACTTCCTCTGTAACAGCCACAGCTAGCGCCTGGGATAGTCTTTACCAAAGCAATACTCTCGAATCTGCCACTATTGTCAAACTGACACGCACCCTAGCTATTATCCCTATTACTCTCTTCCTCTCCTACTGGCAAAGCCGTCAACAAGGTAACAACCAAGGGGTGAAGCTTAAAAAAATCTTCCCCGTTTTCATTCTCTACTTTATCCTAGCTTCTCTGCTAACCACCGTCCTTACATCTTTTGGTGTCAGCAATAGCTTCTTTTCACCTCTCAAACAACTCTCCAAATTCCTCATCATCATGGCCATGAGTGCTATCGGTCTCAAAACCAACCTCATTGCTATGATCAAATCCAGTGGAAAATCCATTCTTCTTGGAGCTCTTTGCTGGATTGCCATCATCCTGACTAGTCTTGGTATGCAAGCCTTCATTGGTATTTTCTAAGAAAAAAGGTAGCCTAAAGGCTACCTTTTTATTGTTCAAGAATTAAACGTGTATGTTCTCTCTTAATACAACGATTCATCACGATATCATCACATCCGCCAGCACGCAAGATTTCTTCTGCCTCTAGACTTTTCAAGTCCTAGTTGAGCCCAGAAAAATCTTGGCATCTGCCTTGAAGAAAAGTCTCGTGCTACATCAGGTAAAAAAATTCACTGCGACGATATACATCTACGATATCTACAGGGAAAAGGAATTTCAGCTAGACTTGCATAAGCCTTTTTCTCCCAAAAATCTCGCCCACCTGCACTTTTCGGGGTTAACTGGAATGATTTTATAGCCTCGAGCCTGCATTTCTTTAGTCACTCGATTGCTAGTTGTTTCCTCACGATCCGACAAACCTACCACAGCTACCGTTTTGCTAGTTGTTAGATACTGACGTACCACGCCATCACTAGGGATTATAAATAGTTCGCTCATGCAAAACCCTCCTTTTTCAACCAGTATAGCATATTTTTTGACTAACACTGGGCAGAAATTTCTGATATAAAAAAATCTTCTTAAAATCTTTAAACAGATTTAAGAAGATTTAAAGAGATCATATAGCTTTTTTTAAACTTTTTATCTTGTTGCCTTATAAGCAAGTTGCTCTCCATGTTGCTTCACAAATTCTTCCATTTCTGAATCAGGAATTTGACGAAGGTACAGGTTGGCACGGATAGTTTCATCCTCTTCACGACAAGTAGAAAGTACAAGATATTTATCTTTTGCTGATACTGTCACATTTGGTTTCTTAACATTAGCTTCACTATAAACAGCAGTTAGCTGTTTCTCAAAGTCTTTATCATCATCAAAACTTGTACGGTAAAACGCAGTATCTTCTGGAACAATTACCATAGCAATTGCTTCATAATAGTACTTTCTCTCAGGTGTTTCAATGACTACATAAGGATGTTCATCAAAATATTTTTGCGTATCGTAGAAGTTCACATCGTTAAACATGCGATGATCTGCTACTTTGCTTCCACGAGCATGACCAAACAACCATGTCAAACGATCACTAAAGTCCTTCTTATTGTCTGCATCCATAAAAACAGTTCCCAAATATGGTTGGTGCCCGCCATCAAATGTTTTATCTAAATAAGTTGCATTATCTGTTGTTTGAACAACTGGTTCGTCTAACTGCGTCCCAGGGGCATAAACATATGCTACAGTTTCGGAGTTTGTTGCAGTTAAAGGTTTAAACCTGTTAGCAAGATATTCTTTTTCTTCTGCACTAACTGTATAAGATGGTTTAGGCGCCTCTACAGTTGTAGTCTCTTGGACAACTGTCGTACTAGTTATAGACTAGTTTTATCTAATGGGAGCTAGAAAAGTATTGTATACAAAAAAGCCACCAAATAACAACAGCAACTACAATATGGAAGCTATTATTTTTACCAATAGGGTGATTTCTTTGTTGTAGATCTTCATTCATTATTTCTATACCTTATCTATTTATCAAAAAATCACTGAAACGAAGTTTCAGTGATTAGTTAACTCAGCAAATAAATTATTTAACTGCGCTTGTTTTTGGAAGAGCTTTTTGTCCTGCTGCTGGAGCTGGTTTAGCTGCATCTTTACCAGCAGGTTTAGCTGCATCTTTACCAGCAGGTTTAGCTGCATCTTTAGCTTTACCAGTAACTACAAATTCACCTGGTTTACCTGGTACAGGTTTCAATTCTTCACCAGCTGCTTTAAATTTGTCTTTAGTTGACTCAGCATCAACATTGTTAAGACCGTCTTTATTGTATTGAGTAAGACCATCTTTATCGTTTGTGAACATGTCTGCACCTGTAAGTGATGTAGCATTGTCGTCTGCTGAGTAGTGTTGACCAGTGTTATTGGCAAAAACTGGTGAAGCTGCAAAAACTGCAAGAGCAGCTACTGATGATAATAAAACTTTTTTTCATTGTTTTATCTCCTTTTTGTTTTTAAAATTATATTTTCATGAGGGATTTACCTCACTACCTATAGTATATCACATATAAAAGTATAGCTGTCAAGCATTTTTAAATTATTTTTTTAAGTTTTTTTAAAAAAATTAGTAAAGAAATAGTAAAATAGTAAATCAAATAGTGCGTTCAATGCTAAATAATGGTGATAGTGGACGTTTTTCATGGATACGAATAATCGCATCTCCAAGGAGGTGCGCGATTGAAATTTGCTCAATCTTATCAATCAAACGTTCTTCAGGAAGGTAAATAGTATCTAAAACCACCAACTTTTTGATGGCAGATTTTTGGATGTTCTCCAAAGCTGGTCCTGATAATACTGGGTGAGTACAGCTAGCATATACTTCCACAGCTCCAGCTTCAGCCAAAGCATCGGCTGCATGACAGATAGTTCCAGCTGTGTCAATCATATCATCAATCAAGATACAAGTTTTGCCTTCTACCTTACCAATGATATTCATCACTTCACTAGTATTCATCTTGTCTACACTTCGACGTTTATCAATGATAGCAATCGGTGTTTTCAAAAATTCCGCCAACTTACGAGCACGCGTCACACCACCGTGGTCAGGACTGACCACAACGTAGTCTGAGCCAACCATGCCACGACGCTCAAAGTAATCTGCAATCAGAGGAGCCCCCATCAAATGATCTACAGGAATATCAAAGAATCCTTGAATCTGTGCCGCGTGTAAATCAATAGTTAGTAAGCGATCAACTCCCGCAACTTCAAGCATATTTGCAACGAGTTTTGCAGTGATTGGCTCACGAGCTCTTGCCTTTCTATCCTGACGTGCATAACCATAGTATGGCATTACAACGTTAACTGATTCTGCACTCGCACGTTTTAAGGCATCTACCATAATCAAAATCTCAAGCAAGTTGTCATTAACAGGTGAGCTTGTTGACTGTAAAATATAAACATGCTTACCACGAATAGACTCTGCTATATTGACCTGAATTTCCCCGTCTGAAAATTGGCGAACACTTGATTTCCCCAATTCCATTCCAATCTCTTGCGCCACACGCTCTGCTAATTCTCTATTTGAAGAAAGGGCAAAGAGCTTTAAATCAGAAAAAGACATGATTTCCTCCACTTTTTGTATCACTTGTGTTTTTTTGCGACATTTTCCACCTACCATTGTAGCGCTTTTTTCTCTATTTTTCAACAAAAATAAAACAAGGATAAACATTCTATCCTTGTCTCTATTTTATTAAGAAATCTCTTTAGTCAGCATATCATTGTGCTTGTCAACAAAATGAACAGCCTTATAAAAACTATAGAGTGTAATTGTAGTTACAAGAGGAAAAGCAAGTGGTACCTCTGTTTCCAACTCGACAATTGGGGAATTAAATAAAAAGTGTGTCCCAAAAGCCAAGCCCAAGTAACTAAAACCAGGTTTTATCATTGCCTTCTGACCTCTATAAGCTCTGTATAGTAAATAAATACCTAATATAGCAAGACCTGAAAACGTCCAATGTGAGGCAATCGCTGAGGTTACACGCTCTAAAATTCTAGACAATGTATATGCCAAACCTTCTGACAAGTCAGTACGAATATAGCTGATATCCTCAATTATTTGAAATCCTAAACCTGAAGCTATCCCCATTAAGAATACTGATTTTAATTTCTTCACAGGAATCAAATACAAAACAAAGGCAAGTGGCAATAATTTCAAAGGTTCCTCTACAAGAGGAGCGACAATCGCATTCTCCAAGGCGTTCAAAAAAGAACTGTCTGGGAAAAGATCGGTTAGTAAATTATGTATGTAGGTATTTGCAAAACTAGATAGCCAACCCGAAATAAACAAGCCACCTAGCAAGGATAGGGTTAATGCCTTCTTTGATGTTTCCCATCTTTTCCCAATACGATATAGACAATAAATAGCTGGCACCATATAAAAAAGTTCAACGAGGATAGAAAGTCCCATCACTCCATACTCTGTTCCAGACATCGAACCATCTATATAGTACAAGGTCTCATACTGTAAACCAATACACATTAATAAAATAAAAACAAATACAATAATATTTTTCTTCATACACTATCTTTCTAAAATCTATCCTTATAATTCTACTACTATCATTCTCCCTGTATCTACATCATAGACTGCACCTGAAATGACCACATCATCAGGGATCAGGGAGAATCTTTAAAGCAATCTCATATCTTCACGAACACTTTCATCAATATCTTGAAAAAGGTAAAAAGTCTTGGTCAGATACATCTACTCCCAACTCTCTTTTTAAATGCTCTTGAAAATCCTCGTTATTGAAAGTGTTTGAGCCCCGCAGTCTGTATGATGAAGAACCACAATTTCTCTTGTCCCCATTTGTTGTTGAGAAATTACAAGTGAACGAATCATATCCTCAGTCACTCGACCACCCGCATTCCGTAAAATATGGGCATCTCCCAGAGCTAACCCCAGAGCTGGCGCAACGTGTAGACGCGAATCCATACAAGTTACGATTGCAACCTTTGGTCTTGGGTTTAATGGATAAATGCAAATCTCCATGTAGTTCTACATAAGCTTGATTGGCTTTTAAAAAATTTTCAAAATAGGACATGACAACTCACTTTCTAGTCTGCCAGATAATTTGAACACCAAATTATTTATCTCCTATCTTACCATCTTTTCTTTGTCTTGTCAGCTGTCAACTTTCATATAAAAAAACTGGGACAGAGATATCCAGCAACTAGCTTGGGTTTCTATCCTAGTTTTTTTAATATTATGAACCTTTTTGGATATACTTGTTAAGAGAGCCTGCAAAGCTCTGAAGATTGAGACTTTGTACATAGACCTCACCGGTACCTCGGAAGGTATTCACCACTCCTTCGCCTGTACCAATAGACTGCCAGAAGCCATTTTCTAAGTGGATATCATAGTCCAGAGATTGACTCCAAGCCACCACATGGGCATTGTCAATCGTTATTTCTTGGTTTTGTAGCTCAATTTTCTTAATAGAGCCAAAGGCATTGGCCAAAAGAGTTCCCTGACCTTGGGTTGTCATCACAAAGAGACCGCCTTGCCCTCCGAACAGAGCTTTCCCAATAGACTGGCGCTCCATTGTATAGAAAGCTGTACCATCAAGAGCTAAAAAGGCCCCATCATTCAATCGGTACTGGTTTTCGCCTAGCTCAAGAGCAATCACTTGACCAGGAGTATCTGGTGCTAAAGCAAGGTTTCCGTTGTCAGACTCTGCAACAGCTTGAGTGATAAAGGTACTTTCACCAGAAACCATTGAACGCCCTACAGCTTTGACAAAACGTCCCAAACCAGAACCGCTTGCATTGAGCTGGGTATTGAGACTTACATTAGGTGTATGGTAGACCATGCTACCGCGCTGAATAAAGACCGTTTCCCCCTGATTGAGCGACAACTCTACCAAAGGAAACTGCATGTGACTGTCCATAGAAAATTTCATCAGAAATTCCTCCTTACTTTTAATAAATGTTAGCAATAAAATAATTAGTCATCTAAAACTGACCATAACGATTAGGAGAATACTTTTTTCAAGACTTCCTGAATAGTCGTCACCCCAATCACCTGAATTTCCTTAGGTGGCTTTATACCTGTTAGGGAGTTTTTTGGTACATAGATTTTTGTAAATCCAAGCTTAGCAGCTTCATTGATCCGTTGTTCGATACGATTTACGCGCCGAATCTCTCCCGTCAAGCCCAACTCTCCTACAAAACATTCCTGTGGATTGGTTGGTTTGTCCTTGTAGCTAGAAGCAATAGCAACTGCAACTGCTAGGTCAATAGCAGGCTCATCTAATTTGACACCCCCAGCTGATTTGAGATAGGCATCCTGATTTTGCAAGAGAAGCCCTGCACGTTTTTCCAAAACAGCCATAATCAGACTAGCGCGATTGAAATCAAGCCCTGTCGTCGTACGCTTAGCATTTCCAAACATGGTCGGCGTCACCAAGGCCTGCACTTCAGCAAGAATTGGACGTGTTCCTTCCATTGTCACAACGATGGACGAACCAGTCGCTCCATCCAAGCGTTCTTCCAGAAACACTTCACTAGGATTCAGGACTTCAACCAAACCACCTGATTGCATTTCAAAAATCCCGATTTCATTGGTCGATCCAAAACGGTTCTTGACTGCTCTCAGGATTCGGAAGGTATGGTGACGTTCCCCTTCAAAGTAAAGCACCGTATCCACCATATGTTCCAACATTCGAGGGCCCGCCAAGGTTCCTTCCTTGGTCACATGGCCGACGATAAAGATGGCGATGTTATTGGTCTTGGCCAGCTGCATGAGTTCAGCTGTCACCTCGCGTACTTGAGAAACCGATCCTTGCACTCCAGAAATCTCAGGAGACATAATGGTCTGGATCGAATCGATGATAAGAAAGTCTGGTTGGATTCGCTCCACCTCAGCTCTCACGCTCTGCATATTGGTCTCAGCATAGAGATAAAACTCACTATCAATATCCCCCAAGCGCTCTGCACGGAGTTTGATCTGTTGAGCAGACTCCTCACCACTGACATAGAGGACCGTTCCTACTTGAGACAGCTGGGTTGATACTTGTAAGAGAAGGGTTGATTTCCCAATACCTGGATCTCCACCAATTAGGACAAGACTCCCCTGGTACCACACCCCCACCGAGTACACGGTTGAATTCCTCCATCTCAGTCTTGGTTCGATTGACATTAATAGAAGTTACTTCAGCCAATTTCATAGGCTTGGTTTTCTCACCTGTCAAGGACACACGAGCATTCTTGACCTCTGCAACCTCAACTTCCTCCACAAAAGAAGACCAAGCTCCACAGTTTGGACAGCGTCCTAAATACTTTGGTGAATTATATTCACAATTTTGACACACAAATGTCGCCTTTTTCTTTGCGATGATAAACCTCTTTCTAAATCTCTATCTCACACTCAATCACTTGGCAAAAATCAATCTTCTCATTTGTCACAAACTGGCGCATGAGCATTCGATGAGCGACAACTACCACATTTTGATGTTCCCGATACTTAGCCATGCATTCTAGAAAACGAGTAATCATCTCTATAGCTGTCTCATATTGAACAGGAGAATTTGGGAGCAACTCCCCATTATGTTCTAAAAATAGTCTTCTAGCTTCTTCAAATCTATCTATGCCACTTTCATAGACCTGCCATTCATGCAATAATGGCTCCACTCTCAAAGGAAGCCCAGTAGCACAAGATACATAAGAAGCCGTTTCTAATGCTCGCGTCACTGCAGAAGACACCAGTATATCAGCTGAGCCAAACAAAGGATTTTTACAAAGTTCCTGAGCTTGTTGTCTTCCTTTCACCGATAAAGGGGCCAAGTCTATCCCAAATCCCGTATAAGAACGCTCCTCTAACTCACGGTAATCTGGCTCTCCATGACGTACAAAGATAATCTTCATCTTAGTGCCCAGTTGATCCAAATCCACCAGTCCGCACGCCAGCTGCCTCGTCTCCATCTGCAATTAAAAATGGTGCAAAGACAGCCTGAACTACACGTTCTCCAACTTCAAGAACAACTTCTTGATCTGTGATATTCTTCATCTGTGCAAAGATATGTCCCTCATTCCCTGGATTTGCCATAGTAGTCTCCGTCAATGACACCCACAGAGTTAATCAAGACCAAACCTTTTTTACGAGGATTTGATGAACGGTCGTAAAGATAGAGCACTTCAGTCGGCTGCATATAAGCCTTAACACCCGTTGGGACGAGAACAATCTCTCCTGGAGCGATAACCGTACGCACCGCAACCTTTAAGTCGTAGCCAGCTGCATGCGCTGTCTCACGTTTAGGTAACAAAGTTTCATCTGTAAAAGCTAGAAACTAATTCAAAACCACGAATTTTCATATTATTCCTCTTTTTAAATCTTTTTATTCTAGGCTATTTTATCTTATTTATTCGAAAAAAGCACGAAAAAAGAGCACACAATTCACACTCGCTTAGGGCTGCTGGATTCCTCCCCTGACCCGCTTCACGCAGAACTGTTGCTCCACTAGTTATTATACCACATTCCCCTCTATTTTTAAAGAGAAATTATTTTTTACGTCGATTTCGGAAAAAGTCTTGCATAATCTCTGCGCACTCATTCTCTAAAACACCTGTTTCAACGTCCACACGGTGATTGAGCCTCTCATCAGTTAAAATATCGTACAAGCTCCCAGCAGCGCCAAATTTCTGGTTTTTAGCCCCGTAGACCACGTTTGGAATCCGTGCGAGACCAATTGCCCCACTACACATAACACAAGGCTCAATGGTCACAAAAAGCGTACAATCGAGCAAACGCCAACTCTCTTCGCTCAAATTAGCATTCTCTATGGCCATAATTTCCGCATGCATTACTGCCCGTTGCAACTCCTCACGAGCATTATGCCCACGACCAATAATTTGTCCGTCCTTGACAATGACACAACCAATCGGGATTTCATCATGCTCTAAAGCAATCTCTGCCTCTTTTAAGGCCTCTCTCATAAAAGCTTCTTTTTCTTCAAGCGTGTAATTCATCTCTTCTCTCTTCCTAGCTATCAATTCTATCATTATACCATGTTTCTCAACACAAAAAAAGCCACCGAATGCGGTGACTTTATAGGGAGATTATTATGAAAAAGAAAAGTTTAGGAAATTTGTTACAACAAGTTAGGAGGTCTTCTTGTAACTGTCTATAGTATATCCGACCTGTCTTAAACAAATCTTAAAAAATCTCCTATGACCAAACACTTTCTAAAATATTTGTCTGTTCACGGCCAGGACCTACTGAGAATGTTGAAATACGAACACCCACCAATTCACTAACACGGCGAACATAGTTGCGTGCATTTTCAGGAAGGTCTTCCAAATTACGTACTCCAGTAATATCTTCAGACCAACCAGGCAATTCTTCGTAGATTGGCTTACAACGTTTCAATTGTTCGAGACTAGCTGGGTAGTAATCAATTCGTTGACCATCAAGATCATAAGCCACACAGATTTTAACAGTATCCAAACCACTCAAAACATCGATAGAGTTCAAAGAGAGATTTGTGATACCAGAAACACGACGGCTATGACGCATAACAACTGAGTCGAACCAACCCACACGACGAGGACGACCAGTGGTTGTTCCATACTCATGCCCCACTTCACGAATACGATCACCAACTTCATCAAATAGCTCAGTTGGGAAAGGACCATCACCTACACGACTTGTATAAGCCTTACATACACCAACAACTTTGTCAATCTTGCTTGGACCTACTCCAGAACCGATTGTCACACCACCAGCAACAGGGTTTGAGGAAGTAACAAATGGATAAGTTCCTTGGTCAATATCAAGCATAACGCCTTGAGCCCCTTCAAAGAGAACACGTTTACCATTATCAAGCGCATCGTTCAAGATAACTGAAGTATCAGTCACATATTGTTTGATTTGTTGGCCATACTCATAGTATTCTTCAAAAATATCATCAATTGAAATAGGTTCACTATCATACAATTTTACAAATTGACGATTTTTCTCAGCAAGATTACGTTCTAAACGTTCACGGAAGATTTCTTTATCCAAAAGATCCGCAATACGAATTCCAACACGAGCTGCCTTGTCCATATAGGCTGGACCAATTCCTTTAATTGTCGTCCCAATCTTGTTATCACCCTTAGCTTCTTCTTGAAGACGGTCTAACTCAATGTGATAAGGCAAAATAACATGCGCACGATCAGAAATTCTAAGATTATCTGTTGTAACACCTTCTTCATGCAAATAAGACAATTCTTTTACAAGAGATTTAGGGTTGACAACCATCCCATTACCAATAACAGAGATTTTTTCTGGGAAGAAGATACCTGAAGGAATCAAGTGCAATTTAAATTTCTTTCCATCAATTACAATTGTGTGACCTGCATTATCTCCACCTTGGTAACGAGCAATCACTTCCGCATTAGCTGAAAGAAAATCTGTAATTTTTCCTTTACCTTCATCACCCCATTGGGTACCTACAACAACAACTGAAGTCATAATAAATTTTCGTCTGAGCCAAAAGGCTCGTCCTTTCTCATATACATGGTGGGACTCTCACCCACAATAATATCTTACAATTTATTATAAGAAAAAAAGCCTATTTTATCAAGAATTTAACACTAGAAAAGATTAGGGAATTCTTTTACTTTTGATTTAAATAAAAATACAAAAAAATTTAGCATAATCTAAATATTTTTTTATAGATTAAATTAATATTGTTCGTAATAAATGAAATGAAATGTTATTAAAAATGAATAATTTAAATTTTGTCCCTAATAAATAATTAAGATAGATCCGGTATGCTAGCTCTAAAAATGACAGAGAAGAAAAATCCTTCTCATTCTTAATCTTAAAACGAATTAAATAATAAAGTAAAAAAATTTAAGATGAAGTAATTCCCATTCATCAGTACTTTGAAATAAAATTGAATATTCATTTTCGATTTGCTTTTAGAAAAAAACCAAAGATCGATCATAATATTTTTGAAGCATATAAAAAACCTTTCTTATTGATAAAACAAGTTTATCAGAAAGGCTAAATAAATAGATAAATATTTCTATAAAGTAAAAATTTTAAGCTGAACAAACTTAAAACAAAGAAAAGAAGTAAAAATAGATGAAAAAAATGCTATGAAAAATCCAAAAAAATAAACCCAAGAAAACAAAAAAACGTTCCTTAGAACGTTTAACTACTCCGCCAGTAGGACTCGAACCTACGACATCATGATTAACAGTCATGCGCTACTACCAACTGAGCTATGGCGGATAAAAGCTAAGCGACTTCCATATCTCACAGGGGGCAACCCCCAACTACTTCCGGCGTTCTAGGGCTTAACTTCTGTGTTCGGCATGGGTACAGGTGTATCTCCTAGGCTATCGTCACTTAACTCTGAGTAATACCTACTCAAAATTGAATATCTATCAAATTCCAAGAAAACCTTCGCTTTCGTATTCTCAGTTACTTTGGATAAGTCCTCGAGCTATTAGTATTAGTCCGCTACATGTGTCGCCACACTTCCACTTCTAACCTATCTACCTGATCATCTCTCAGGGCTCTTACTGATATAAAATCATGGGAAATCTCATCTTGAGGTGGGTTTCACACTTAGATGCTTTCAGCGTTTATCCCTTCCCTACATAGCTACCCAGCGATGCCTTTGGCAAGACAACTGGTACACCAGCGGTAAGTCCACTCTGGTCCTCTCGTACTAGGGAGCAGATCCTCTCAAATTTCCTACGCCCGCGACGGATAGGGGACCGAACTGTCTCGACGTTCTGAACCCAGCTCGCGTGCCGCTTTAATGGGCGAACAGCCCAACCCTTGGGACCGACTACAGCCCCAGGATGCGACGAGCCGACATCGAGGTGCCAAACCTCCCCGTCGATGTGAACTCTTGGGGGAGATAAGCCTGTTATCCCCAGGGTAGCTTTTATCCGTTGAGCGATGGCCCTTCCATACGGAACCACCGGATCACTAAGCCCGACTTTCGTCCCTGCTCGAGTTGTAGCTCTCGCAGTCAAGCTCCCTTATACCTTTACACTCTGCGAATGATTTCCAACCATTCTGAGGGAACCTTTGGGCGCCTCCGTTACCTTTTTAGGAGGCGACCGCCCCAGTCAAACTGCCCGTCAGACACTGTCTCCGATAGGGATCACCTATCCGGGTTAGAGTGGCCATAACACAAGGGTAGTATCCCAACAACGTCTCCTTCGAAACTGGCGTCCCGATCTCATAGACTCCTACCTATCCTGTACATGTGGTACAGACACTCAATATCAAACTGCAGTAAAGCTCCATGGGGTCTTTCCGTCCTGTCGCGGGTAACCTGCATCTTCACAGGTACTAAAAATTTCACCGAGTCTCTCGTTGAGACAGTGCCCAAATCATTACGCCTTTCGTGCGGGTCGGAACTTACCCGACAAGGAATTTCGCTACCTTAGGACCGTTATAGTTACGGCCGCCGTTTACTGGGGCTTCAATTCATACCTTCGCGTTACGCTAAGCACTCCTCTTAACCTTCCAGCACCGGGCAGGCGTCACCCCCTATACATCATCTTACGATTTAGCAGAGAGCTGTGTTTTTGATAAACAGTTGCTTGGGCCTATTCACTGCGGCTGACGTAAAGTCAGCACCCCTTCTCCCGAAGTTACGGGGTCATTTTGCCGAGTTCCTTAACGAGGTTCTCTCGCTCACCTGAGGGCTACTCGCCTCGACTACCTGTGTCGGTTTGCGGTACGGGTAGAGTATGTTTAAACGCTAGAAGCTTTTCTTGGCAGTGTGACGTCACTAACTTCGCTACTAAACTTCGCTCCCCATCACAGCTCAATGTTATAGAACTAAGCATTTAACTCAATTCACACCTCACTGCTTAGACAGACACTTCCAATCGTCTGCTTTAGTTAGCCTACTGCGTCCCTCCATCACTACATACTCTAGTACAGGAATATCAACCTGTTGTCCATCGGATACACCTTTCGGTCTCTCCTTAGGGTCCCGACTAACCCAGGGGCGGACGAGCCTTCCCCTGGAAACCTTAGTCTTACGGTGGACAGGATTCTCACCTGTCTTTCGCTACTCATACCGGCATTCTCACTTCTATGCGTTCCAGCGCTCCTCACGGTACACCTTCTCCACACATAGAACGCTCTCCTACCATACCTATAAAAGGTATCCACAGCTTCGGTAAATTGTTTTAGCCCCGGTACATTTTCGGCGCAGGGTCACTCGACTAGTGAGCTATTACGCACTCTTTGAATGAATAGCTGCTTCTAAGCTAACATCCTAGTTGTCTGTGCAACCCCACATCCTTTTCCACTTAACAATTATTTTGGGACCTTAGCTGGTGGTCTGGGCTGTTTCCCTTTCGACTACGGATCTTAGCACTCGCAGTCTGACTGCCGACCATAATTCATTGGCATTCGGGTTTATCTGAGATTGGTAATCCGGGATGGACCCTCACCCAAACAGTGCTCTACCTCCAAGAATCTCTAATGTCGACGCTAGCCCTAAAAGCTATTTCGGAGAGAACCAGCTATCTCCAAGTTCGTTTGGAATTTCTCCGCTACCCACAAGTCATCCAAGCACTTTTCAACGTGCCCTGGTTCGGTCCTCCAGTGCGTCTTACCGCACCTTCAACCTGCTCATGGGTAGGTCACATGGTTTCGGGTCTACGACATGATACTAAAGCGCCCTATTCAGACTCGGTTTCCCTACGGCTCCGTCTCTTCAACAACCTCGCATCATATCGTAACTCGCCGGTTCATTCTACAAAAGGCACGCTCTCACCCATTAACGGGCTCGAACTTGTTGTAGGCACACGGTTTCAGGTTCTATTTCCTCCCCTCCCGGGGTGCTTTTCACCTTTCCCTCACGGTACTGGTTCACTATCGGTCACTAGGGAGTATTTAGGGGTTGGGAGATGGTCCTCCCAGATTCCGACAGGATTTCACGTGTCCCGCCGTACTCAGGATACTGCTAGGTACAAAGACTATTTTTAAAATACGAGGCTCTCACTCTCTTTGGCTGATCTTTCCCAAAGTCATTCTTCTATAATCTTTGAGTCCACATTGCAGTCCTACAACCCCGAAGAGTAAACTCTTCGGTTTGCCCTCCTGCCGTTTCGCTCGCCGCTACTAAGGCAATCGCTTTTGCTTTCTCTTCCTGCAGCTACTTAGATGTTTCAGTTCACTGCGTCTTCCTCCTCATATCCTTAACAGATATGGGTAACAGGTAGTACCTGTTGGGTTCCCCCATTCGAAAATCCCTGGATCATCGCTTGCCCTACAGCTACCCAAGGCATATCGTCGTTTGTCACGTCCTTCTTCGGCTCCTAGTGCCAAGGCATCCACCGTGCGCCCTTATTAACTTAACCTTATTTTTTGACCTTTCAGTCATAAACTCTTATTAATACTACAGCGTTTTCGGTTTATTTTCTTGTTACTATTTGATATAGATATTCAATTTTCAATGTGCATTACTTGGTGATCTCTCACCAATGGAGCCTAGCAGGGATCGAACCGCTGACCTCCTGCGTGCAAAGCAGGCGCTCTCCCAGCTGAGCTAAGGCCCCACAAGACCTCTCAAGACTAAACAAGACCAATGTGCATTCCTTATCCTTAGAAAGGAGGTGATCCAGCCGCACCTTCCGATACGGCTACCTTGTTACGACTTCACCCCAATCATCTATCCCACCTTAGGCGGCTGGCTCCTAAAGGTTACCTCACCGACTTCGGGTGTTACAAACTCTCGTGGTGTGACGGGCGGTGTGTACAAGGCCGGGGAACGTATTCACCGCGGCGTGCTGATCCGCGATTACTAGCGATTCCGACTTCATGTAGGGCGAGTTGCAGCCTACAATCCGAACTGAGACTGGCTTTAAGAGATTAGCTTGCCGTCACCGACTTGCGACTCGTTGTACCAGCCATTGTAGCACGTGTGTAGCCCAGGTCATAAGGGGCATGATGATTTGACGTCATCCCCACCTTCCTCCGGTTTATTACCGGCAGTCTCGCTAGAGTGCCCAACTGAATGATGGCAACTAACAATAGGGGTTGCGCTCGTTGCGGGACTTAACCCAACATCTCACGACACGAGCTGACGACAACCATGCACCACCTGTCACCTCTGTCCCGAAGGAAAACTCTATCTCTAGAGCGGTCAGAGGGATGTCAAGACCTGGTAAGGTTCTTCGCGTTGCTTCGAATTAAACCACATGCTCCACCGCTTGTGCGGGCCCCCGTCAATTCCTTTGAGTTTCAACCTTGCGGTCGTACTCCCCAGGCGGAGTGCTTAATGCGTTAGCTGCGGCACTAAACCCCGGAAAGGGTCTAACACCTAGCACTCATCGTTTACGGCGTGGACTACCAGGGGTATCTAATCCTGTTTGCTCCCCACGCTTTCGAGCCTCAGCGTCAGTTACAAGCCAGAAGCCGCTTTCGCCACCGGTGTTCCTCCATATATCTACGCATTTCACCGCTCACATGGAATTCCTCTCCCCTCTTGCACTCAAGTTAAACAGTTTCCAAAGCGTACTATGGTTAAGCCACAGCCTTTAACTTCAGACTTATCTAACCGCCTGCGCTCGCTTTACGCCCAATAAATCCGGACAACGCTCGGGACCTACGTATTACCGCGGCTGCTGGCACGTAGTTAGCCGTCCCTTTCTGGTAAGATACCGTCACAGTGTGAACTTTCCACTCTCACACTCGTTCTTCTCTTACAACAGAGCTTTACGATCCGAAAAACCTTCTTCACTCACGCGGCGTTGCTCGGTCAGACTTCCGTCCATTGCCGAAGATTCCCTACTGCTGCCTCCCGTAGGAGTCTGGGCCGTGTCTCAGTCCCAGTGTGGCCGATCACCCTCTCAGGTCGGCTATGTATCGTTGCCTTGGTGAGCCGTTACCTCACCAACTAGCTAATACAACGCAGGTCCATCTGGTAGTGATGCAATTGCACCTTTCAAGCAGTTATCATGCGATATCTACTGTTATGCGGTATTAGCTATCGTTTCCAATAGTTATCCCCGCTACCAGGGCAGGGTTACCTACGCGTTACTCACCCGTTCGCAACTCATCCGGAGAAGCAAGCTCCTCCTTCAGCGTTCTACTTGCATGTATTAGGCACGCCGCCAGCGTTCGTCCTGAGCCAGGATCAAACTCTCATTAAAAGTTTGAGTTCTCACTCATTTCTGTCACTGACAGATTTATTGTTTTTTCATTGTTCAGTACTATAACCTTAGTTGTAGTGCCCTGCACATTGGTTCGTCTTGTTCAGTTTTCAAAGGTCTTTGTCTCTCACTCTCAGCGACAACTATATTAGTATATCACAGTCACTTTTCTCTGTCAACAGGTTTTTTTAACTTTTTTTAAATCCTATTTCCATCAACCGCGATACACCCATAGTCCGTACGGGATTCGAACCCGTGTTACCGCCGTGAAAAGGCGGTGTCTTAACCCCTTGACCAACGGACCCTGAGCTTTTTCAACTCTTTCTATTATACCTACTTTTAGAATCTTGTCAACTAGTTTGATTTGTTTTTTCTGAAATTTTTTTACTGCTTTTTCATAGATTAGTTTTTATAAATAAGAAAGAGAGGATATAATAGTATCCTCTCTTGTATCTCGTCTACTAATATTTTTAGTTTTCTTCAGCCATTTTTTTGATTTTGACTTCATCATATGATAGGGCACGTGATTCCTCTTCTACTGATTCAGGCATTTTCCCTGTTTCGTAAAGAGATTTGATTTGTGTACTATCCAATGTTTCATATTTCAATAAGGCTTCTGCAATTAATTTATGCGTTTCACGATTTGATTGAATAATTTCAGCTGCTTTATTACGTGCTTCATTCAACAATGCTCGAACTTCTTCGTCAATTTCATAAGCTGTACGCTCTGAAATAGATTTTTGTGGAGTTTGAGCACCAAACATTGCATGATTTCCTTCGTATTGAACAGGTCCCAAGTTTTTTTCACTCATACCATACTCTGTAACCATTGCACGCGCCATTTGTGTAGCTTGCTCAAAGTCGTTTGATGCACCTGTTGTTTGGACATTAAAGATGATTTCTTCAGCAACACGTCCACCCATCAAACCAGCTAATTGTTCTTTCATATCTTCTTTAGATAGCAACATTTGATCTTCTTTTGGAAGAGCAATCATGTAACCACCTGCACGACCACGTGGAACAATTGTTACCTTATGAACGACACGCGCATTTGATAAGACTAACCCTACGATAGTGTGCCCGGCTTCGTGATAAGCAACCATTTCACGTTCTTTTTGGGAAACAGTTTTATCTTTCTTAGAAGGCCCTGCAATAACGCGATCTTCTGCCTCATCAATATCAGAAGCATCAATGACTGATTTGTTGCGACGGGCAGCAACTAATGCCGCTTCGTTCAATACATTTTCTAAATCAGCACCAACAAAACCTGGAGTTTGTTGTGCTACTAACTTCAAATCCACATCTTCTGCTAGAGGTTTATTTCTAGCATGGACTTTTCAGAATTGCTTCGCGTCCTTTAACATCTGGACGACCAACCAATACTTTTCTGTCAAAACGACCTGGACGAAGAAGGGCTGGATCTAGAACATCTGAACGGTTCGTTGCCGCAATGACAATGATTCCTTCATTTCCTTCAAAACCATCCATTTCAATCAAGAGTTGGTTCAAGGTTTGTTCACGTTCATCATTACCTCCACCAAGACCGACACCACGTTGGCGACCAACGGCATCAATTTCATCGATGAAGATAATAGCTGGTGCTGCTTTTTTAGCGTCCTCAAAGAGTGAACGTACACGGCTGGCACCGACACCGACGAACATTTCTACGAAGTCAGAACCTGAAATACTAAAGAATGGTACTCCAGCTTCTCCTGCAACTGCTTTTAGCAAGTAATGTTTTTACCAGTTCCCGGAGGTCCTTCTAAGAGAACACCAGCTGGGATACGAGCACCTAATTTTGTAAAAGCGTTTTGGATCTTTTCAAGAATTCAACAACTTCAACAAGTTCTTGTTTTTTTCTTCTTCAGCTCCTGCTACATCTGAAAAGCGTACTTTGATATCTTCCTTATTAGCAGCCTTAGCTTTACTGCGTCCAAAAGCTCATCGGATTGCGTCCGCTATTTCCTCCCATATTTCCCATCATAGAAAAATAGGAAGAAGAATAAAATGGCAAATGGCACTACTGAAACTAGGATGTTAATCCACATACCACTTGAGCTTTCGTGCTTGACTTCAACTTGTGTTTGGTGTTCACCAGCTAGTTTTTTTGCAAATCTGCTACAGTAGTATCCGATGGAAGAATAATACTTGTAAATTTTTTTCTACTTTTTGTTGCAGAAGGTGTGAAAAAAACTGAATACCTGTTTTCGGTTTTTTTCTGTTTTAGCAGTTTTATAGACACCAGACACTTCAATAACACTACCACTTGGTTGATAGGTTATTTCTTTTTACATTGTCATTAGTGATTTCCTGCACCAATTCTGAGTATTTAATTTGTTGACTGTGCCCTGCAGCTCTCCCAGCGAAAAAAAGTACTGGAATCCCTGTTACTAGCAAGAAAAATCATCAACAAATAAAGAAATGGATTTTTTTATAAAACCATTATTTTTGTTTTTGCATTCAACAACTTACCCTTCTATTTTTGAGTAAACTTCCTCTTTTCAATACGCCTACATAAGGAAGGTTACGATAATTTTCATTATAGTCTAAACCATAGCCTACAACGAATTCATTTGGAATTGTAAAACATGTATAATCTGCTTCAATTTCTACAGTACGTCCTTCTGGTTTATCCAGCATAGTAACAATCTTAACAGACGCTGCTTCTCTCGCAGTAAACATATCTCTCAAACTTTTTAATGTTTGTCCAGTATCAATAATATCTTCTACAAAGACAATGTGTCTACCTTTAACATCTTGAGTGACATCTTGTTTGATATTGATGACACCACTACTTACAGTTCCACCATGATAACTAGAAACCATCATAAAATCCATTTCAAGATGAGTGTCGATATATTTGACTAATTCTGCCATAAAAGGAATAGATCCTTTTAAAATTCCAACTAAAATCGGATTTTTCCCTTCATAATCTTTTGTCAATTGAGCACCTAACTTCTTAGCTGCTTCTGTAATTTCATCTTGTGAAATCAAAATCTTCTTGATATCTTGTTCTAACATGATTTTACCTATCTATTTTTTCTATATAAAGTACAGTGTTCATTATATCATTTTTTTCATTTTTATACTCAAATCACTGAGTTTCAATTCCTAAAATTGAACAAATTTGTCCAAATTGCTCAACAATAATCGCATTTTTCTCGTTTTTTTCTGCAGGAATTTTTTTAAATCAATAAAAAGTCGTCTTACTTTTTTTCGATGACCATTTTATTATCAAATAATCACCTGGCTGTCGATGTCGTAAAAATCAATGATGTTTCACGGGAAACATTTATTTGTTGAACATTTTCACCTTTTAGAGGAATTCCAAATGAAAATAGAAAACCTTCATAATAAACTTGATTTTTGATAGTTTAACACACATTTCACTACTTTTTTTCATCAGACTTTGGTCTGATTTTACTAATTTGAAAGTGCTGGTATTCTTTTATAAGTTCATAACCATTTTTTTATACTATGGCGATATTGACTCTTAGTCTTTTTAAAATATGATGAATTTCTTGAAATTGTTCTCTTGTTACATTTAAATCAGCAAAAACGACTAAGGTATTGTTGTAGTAAAACTCCTTGTGTTGCTTCACTAAAAAGATAAAAAAACTGAGTTAAATCTTCTACATCAACCGCTTGAGATAATTCAGCCAGAGCAATTTGATAATCAGAAACTTCTTTTCCAAACTCTAAAATTGCTTTTTTTTTACCTGAACATTTTTCTTTTTCTAACTGTGGCAGATAGAGGTTGCGAATACGATTGCGAAAGATAGTGATTTTCTTTATTCGTTGAATCTTCAAAATGCTCAATTTTCAGGAAAAATCCTTCTTATAAAAAAAGACAACAAAGGACGAATCAACTCTCCCTTATCAAACATTTTGTCTTTCTTTTAATAGCTGATAAATGTTGTAGTCTAACACCTCTAATCAATCGCATAAAGATTGTCTCAACTTGATCATCTGCATGATGAGCTGTTACAAGAGCTGTAGATGAAGTTTTCTCCATTACTTCTCTAAAAAATTCATAGCGAAATTGACGAGCATTCGCTTCTGAAAAATCTCCAGTAAAACAAGCTACATAAATTGGAACTCCAGCTTGTTCAGCTAATTTTCTTAATTCATTTTCTTCCTTATCTGACTCTGGTCGTTGTTTATGATTTACATGTGCTAAAAACAATTCAATACCAAGTTCTTTTTGATAAGTCAAAAGAACTTGAAAAAGAAACATCGAATCCAATCCACCAGACAAGGCTAGCACAACTCTTGAATGTCCTTCAAAGTAACCTTTTTCTAGAAAATGATTTAAAAAATCTCGGTCTCTCATTTTAGGACCTCGTAGACATCCTTAGCAATTTTAGAAATAGTATCGTAATCAGAATTTTTGGTAAAGATTGAAATAATGAAAGGAGAATCTGCGTAGACTATTCCCACATCGTGTTTAAATTCATCTGCATCCCCAATTTTATGGGCTACCTTAGCAGAAATATTCTTAGCAATCCGCTGATTATCAAAAGATGTTTGTGAAAGAGATTCTAAAACAAAACCATTCTGATTATAAATAGATTCCATAACTTGACCAGCCATTTTAGCTGAAGCTATCTTATCTGTCACATTCCACTCTTCACCTGCGATAGTAGCCATTTCTTTTTTAAAGGCTTCATCTGATTTATTCGTAATATAATAAGCAAGAATATTATGAGCTACATTGTCAGATTCTTTTGCAGTTTTTGTGATTAAATCTTTGATTGTGTATTCTTTATTGTCCGCTGTTTTAGGGAGACTTCCGCTTCCTTCCGGTTTATAAGAACCAGGAAATCATTAACTTCGAAACATACTTCAATTTCGTGTCAAGTTGGTAATCACCTTGATTGATCTTTTTTTCCTGAACAGAATAAAGATAAGGTAATTTCATAACACTAGCAGCGTACATTTTTTTGATTTTCATTAATGCCCAGCTTCCTTTACCTGTACTCAATTGTTTAATATAAATAGAGAAACTGTTCATTTTGATAATTTGCAGATAGCAACTCTTGTACTTTTCTGAATACGATTATCATCATCGGAAATATAATCCGTCGAAATCCAGCCCGTTTGCTTGATATGTAAGAATTCACGACCTTCAGCAAAAAAACTAGACATATCTGCTTCAACCTCTTTGATAAGGTGCTAAAGTAGACTTTAATTCTTGTTGATCATAAGGACTATTATAAACGACAAATCCTGGTTCTAGCCATACTCGTTTAGAAAAAAATCGTTTACGATGGAACTATCGTATAAAAGTCGTTTTATCAGCCATTACAAATTGATTATTTAGACAATTTAAAGACAGGCTGTCCTTGTTTATTTAATCGCCATTCTAAAACAGATAATTTTGTTTCTGCATTTGACTTTTCCTGATTCTTTAATCAGGTCTTCTGTAGAATAAACTGGCGTCTCACCATAAAAATTTTTGGAGATTCTATAATATCTTGATAATAAAAAAATGATATGGAGTATGAGTTAAAGAATAAACTTTCTTGTTTTGGAATGATAACTGGATTCTCAGTGCTTACTACTTGAACGCTTTTTAGGAAAAATAGGAAGTAGTAATATCACTAAAAAAATTTACGCATTCTTTTTCCCTCTTCTTCTTGTAGTCGTAACAGATGATTCTTTTGAGCTAACTCATCTAATTTTTTTCATCTGACTGACTTAAAAATTTTTCGACTAATATCTAATAAATTTTTCCATTTCACATTACCTAGGAAGTAAGTCCGGAATAGTATAAACTTCCTCCCATGATTTTTGAATAATAATATTTTTGCACGGGAATATTTAGCTGCATAGGATTCATCTTTTTAGCTTAGTTGCTAAAACTAGCTTCTTTATCCTTTTCATCGCTCAAGTCCTGATATTGTTTTTTTCAAATCAGCTAGTTGCTGGCGACGTGTTAGTAATTGTTGATAACTCTGTGCTAAATTGTAAGTTGGTAAAGATGAATAACAACATAATCAAAAATCAAAACCCAACCCATAAAACGATTACGTTTTTGACGTTCTTCCATCATGTATTTACGTCGTTGGTGTTCATTTTTGAATAAAATGAATTATTCATTTGGACTATTTTTTTATACATCGTCTTCTACCCTTGTTTCACTGATAATTTCATACATTCCAGCTGCATCTTCTTTTTTTGTGCTATCTTTCATTTCCAACACTTTTACAAGCAACAATTTATTTCCAAAGCGAATTTCAACCTGATCATTGACTTTTAAATCTGTTGAACTCTTAGCAAGGATTCCATTTACCTTGATTCGCCCTTTATCTGCAACTTCCTTAGCTACTGTACGGCGTTTAATAATTCGTGATACTTTTTAAATATTTATCTAATCTCATCTTATAATACCTCAAATTATTATTGTACCATTTTTATCCCTTTTTATAGAAGAAAAAAGGTAATCCCTAATGTGACTCTTTTAAGTCTTTTATCTTCGCTAACGATTCTCCAAAGGTTAAGAGTCCTTCTAAAATCTCATAGTCTTTTTTATTTCGAATATCAAAAACAACTTCGATTAAACCTTGATTTTCAGAAATATTAGCCTTCAAATTTGTCTGAGAAAGAGCCTGGAAAATAATCTTGAGTTAAAAATAGTTGTTTCGATATTTTTTCAAATTGAATGACAAGCTTATTATTTCTTCTTTCAACACGATTGACAAATACTTTATCAAGATAAGCTTTAGCTAATCCAATTTCTAAAAGATAAGCAACTACATCTGGATACTCTCCGAAAATCGGTCTATCAACTCATCTTGTAATTCTTCATAGTTGACACGATTGTCAATCTGACGAATTCTCTTGTAAATCTCAATTTTATGTCGTTCATCCGAAATATACTCATCTGGAAGATAGGCATCAATTTGTAGAATTAACTCAGCATTACCTTTTTCACGTTTCTTAGCAGTTCCATTTTTCTTAGCAATTGCTTCTTCCAGTAACTGAGAATAGAGTTCAAAACCAACTGAATCAATAAAATCCAGACTGTGAACTTCCTAAAAGATTCCCTGCTCCACGAATGGATAAATCGCGCATAGCGATTTTGAAACCAGAACCCAATTCAGTAAATCCCTTGATAGCTTCTAATCTCTTTTCTGAAACTTCTGTCAAAGATTTGTCAGGTCGATACATAAGATAGGCATAAGCGATTCGATTACTTCGACCAACCCGACCTCTTAATTGATACAAGGTTGACAGACCCATGTGATCTGCATTTTCGATAAACAAGGTATTGGCATTTGGAATGTCTACTCCTGTCTCTATGATTGTCGTGGTTACTAAAATATCATATTCACCTTCAATAAAATCAAGTAGTGTATTCTCCAAACGAATTTCACTCATTTGACCATGAACAAAACCAATAGAAGCTTCTGGAATCAATTCTTGTAACTCTGAAACCTTCTTTTCAATCGTGTCAACTTTGTTGTAAAGATAGTAAACTTGACCACCACGATCGATTTCTCTCAAAACAGCATCTCGAATGACACGATTATTTTGTTCAAAGACATAGGTTTGTACAGGATATCGATTAGTTGGAGGAGTTTCAATGACAGATAAATCTCGAATACCTAGCATAGACATATGAAGAGTTCGAGGAATTGGTGTAGCTGTCAAGGTTAAGACATCAACTTTCTTTTTTAATTCCTTCAACGCTTCCTTATGTTTAACACCAAAACGTTGTTCCTCATCGATGATAATCAATCCTAAATCTGCAAATTCAACATCTTTAGACAAAACTCGATGGGTTCCTATCAGGATATCAACTTGGCCTTTTTTCAATTTTTCAAGTGTTTCAGTCTGCTCTTTTTTACTTCTAAAACGACTTAAAACATCTATATTGACAGCAAACTGCTCAAATCTTTCCTTGAAATTACTATAATGTTGCTGAGCCAAAACTGTAGTAGGTACTAAAACAACAACCTGTTTATGATTGTTTACAGCCTTAAAAGCAGCTCGCATGGCCACCTCAGTCTTACCGAAACCAACATCTCCAACTAAAAGTCGATCCATTGGTTGAGAAGCCTGCATATCCTTTTTAATTTCATCTATACTCCGAAGTTGGTCCTCAGTTTCAACATAAGGAAAAGCCTCATCAAAAGCAACTTGATTTTCATCATCTTTTGAAAATGCAAAACCTTCAAGTTGACTCCTCTCTGCATATAACTTAATTAAGTCATCTGCAATGTCTTCAACTTGATTTTTTTAACTTTTTGCTTAGCTTTTTTTAAAACCGTCCATCGTTTAACTTTGTTTAACTTTGGAGCCTTACCGTCACTTGAAACATACTTAGATAAGAGTTTGTATCTGCTCTACAGGGATAGAAATTCGATCTCCATTTTGGTATTGGACACTTACGTAGTCTCGATGAATTCCTTTTGATTTCAATTGTTTCGATTCCTAAATATTGGCCAATACCATGAATTTGATGAACAACATAATCTCCTTTTTGGAGTTCATTATAATCCTTTAATCGCTCAGCGTTGCTGATATTTTGTTTTCTATATTTACGTTTAATCTTCTTTTTTTGAAAAATTTCATATTCAGTGATGAATACAAGATTCTCATCTACAAAAATGAAAACCGTGACGAAGATTTCCTTCAACAAGATTGACAGCTCCTTTACATAGTTTATTTTCATTATTATTGTCAACTTTAATGCTATATTCGTCTAAAATTGTTGACAGTTTTTTAGTTCAGTCTTGTTGCTTGACTGAAGAACAATCGTATACTTTTAATTTTTTTATATCGTTCAATTTCTTCTTTTCAGAAAAAGAAAAACTGATTGAAGAACTCTTGCATTGGATATTGATTAAATTGATAAAGATAATCAAATTTTTAGATTTCCAAGACCTTTTTGAAAATTAGAAAAAGAAGTTAGCTGGTAAATATTTTTTTAAAACTGACTTTCCACATCAGCAAAATATTGTAAACTTGATACAGCTTTTACTATTGTGTAAATCATCTGTAAAGTAGCTAGCTGTTTCCTTATCAAAAACATCATACTGATTCATGATTTTTTTGATAAATCATCAAAGATAATAGGCGCTTTGGTTCAAGTAGTCAATCAAAGGTCCACTGTTTTTTTATACAAAAACAGATAAAAAACTTTCGAATATCAGCATGAAGAACTTGCTCTTTCGTGCAACTAAAAAAACTTCTTCTAGGTAAGACTTTACAGTTGGTGACAATGTCTTGTCAATCTCATGTTTCTAAAGAAATTCTGACCACGATGATAATCTTCAGCAGTTAGTAAAATATCACTAGCTGGGATATATAGAAATTTCAGGGAGACTTTCCTTTGATAATTGTGTCTCTGCATCAAATTCTCTAATCCCATCTATTTCATCACCGAAAAATTCAATTCGGTAAGGAGATATTTGTGAAGTTTCAAAGATATCTAAAATATCCCCTCGAAGACTAAATTCACCTTGACTTTGAACTTGTGTAACTTTTCTTATAACCAAGTGAAATCAACTGATTTTTTAATTCTCTTTGTTCACACTCTTGTCCAACTTTCAAGTTTTAAACACTATCATCAAAAATCTTTGAGGATCTGGTAAGAATAAACGACTAGCTGCCATGTTACAAACTAAAATTCCTCTTTTGAGATTTATCTCTTAGAAAAACGCAAAGGCTTCAACTCGAGAAAAAATCTTTTCTTGAGACGATACTAAAAATTCTACCATAGGTGAATCATCTACCAAGAATGGATAGACCATATCAGATACCCAGGATAGAAATTAAATCATTTACTAGACGTTCAGCTTCTCCATAAGTAGATGTCATCACTAAAATCTTGTTCTGACTTTTTACACTACTTGCAATAGCTAAAGATTTTGCTGAACCAGAAAGACCTAGTAATAATTGTCTCTGTTTTGAGAGATAAATGCTCATGCCCATGATTGTATCTGCTTATTTCTCTAAAAAGAAATCGATTAATGACATTCCCTTACCCATTGTATTTCTGCATTGTTTTTTCAAAGTTTTTCTCTTGTAAATAATAATTTACAGCATCGTCAACCTTGTCAATAGACTGTAAAATACCGATATAGTCATCCTTGATCAAATTTACTCAAAAACATGGTGAACAACAGACATTCCTTTTTTTAGGTCTACCGATACCAATCTTTACACGATTGAAAAACCTGTGTACCAATATGTTGGATAATTGACTTGATACCATTATGACCGCCAGCTGATCCTTTTAGCACGAAGTCGAATTTTTTTCCTACTTCCATGTCAAGATCATCGTAAATAATCAGTAAATCTTCGATATCTAAACCATAGTAGGTTAATAAAGCATGAACTGCTTTTTCCCACTTTCATTCATAAAAAGTTGTTGGTTTCACTAGATAAATTTTTTTCACCATTAAGGAAAAAAATGAAGCTAATTCAGCTTGGAATATTTTTATCGTGTGTAAAGGATACATTCTGTTTTTTTGCTAGTTGGTCAATCAACATAAAAACCAACATTATGCTTTTGTCTCAAAAATATTTATCCCTGAGTTTCCCAATCCTACAAGTAATTTTTGTCATTTAAATTTTCCTTTCAAAAGCCAAAAAGGGTTGGAATTTTTTTCCAACCTAATTGACACTATTAAAAATGTTGATTATACGTTAAAGCGGAATTCCATAATATCGCCATCTTGAACGACATATTCTTTTCCTTCTTCACGCAAGCGTCCAGCTTCTTTTACAGCCTTTTCAGATCCGTATTTAATCAAATCATCATAAGACATAGTCACTGCACGAATAAAGCCTTTTTCGAAGTCAGAGTGGATGATACCAGCTGCTTGAGGAGCTTTCATACCACGTTTGAAAGTCCAAGCGCGAACTTCTTTTTCACCAGCTGTGAAGTAAGTTCCAAGTCCAAGTAGATGGTAAGCTGCACGAGTCAACTTGTCCACACCTGATTCTGTCAAACCAATGGCTTCAAGAAACTCTTTTTTTATCTTCATCGTCTAATTCAGAAATTTCTTCTTCAGCACGCGCAGAAATCACCACTACCTCTGCATTTTCTGTTTCTGCGAAATTCACGAATTTGCTTCACATAATCAATAGATTCTGGGATCTCCAACGACATCTTCATCCACATTCGCTACATAAAGAACTGGTTTAGTAGTCAAGAGGAAAAGTCCTTTGACAACTTTTTGTTCTTCATCTGTAAATTCAATGGTACGAGCTGATTTACCATCTTCAAGGACTGGTTTAATCTTTTGAAGGACATTAAATTCTGCAACTGATTCTTTATCTTTTTGCGTACGTGCCATCTTTTCCACACGCGCATAGCGTTTATTAACAGATTCTAAGTCAGCAAGAATCAATTCTAGGTTAATGGTATCAATATCTGCTAATGGATCTACAAAAGCATCTTCACGTCCTTGCTCACGCATGACATTTTCATCATCAAAGGCACGAACTACATGGACAATGGCATCAACTTCACGGATATTGGCCAAGAATTTATTACCGAGACCTTCTCCTTTTGATGCACCTTTTACAATCCCTGCAATATCTGTAAATTCAAAGGTTGTTGGGACTGTCTTCTTAGGAGTAATCATTTCAGTCAATTTTTGGAGGCGTTCATCTGGAACTTCTACCATCCCAACATTTGGGATCAATGGTTGCAAATGGATAGTTTGCAGCCTCTGCTCCTGCTTTTGTAATTGCATTAAATAGGGTTGATTTACCAACGTTTGGCAAACCCACGATACCTGCTGTTAAAGCCATATTTTCTCATTCTCCGTTCACATTTCAATCTTCAATATTATAACACAAAAAGGGAAAACTTGCTAACCCTCCAATTCAGTGTTACTAATCGATGATTTTACTCATTTTTCTTTCAAAATCATAACGACTCATCATGACTACATGGTCACAGTTACTGCATTTAATTTTAATATCTGCCCCTAAACGTGTTATTTCCCAACGATTTGCTTTTTTTGCCTGTAGATTTGATTGTACAAGCATGTGGTTTTTTCATTTCAACAAAATTTCCAACTTGATACATACTACTCTCCTTTTCATATTTCTGATTATATCATAAAAGAGGTGAGCTAGGCTCAACCTCTTTCCATTAATTTGTACGAACTGGTGTAATCAGTTGCATGAAATCTTCATCTGTATCAGCTGGTACCAAAGTAAAGGGACGAACTGCTGAGATAAAGCTGATTGTGACCTTTTCACTATTCAAGGCTTTTAGCGCTTCAATCAAGTAAGTTGGGTTAAAGCTAATGGTCAAATCTTCACCTGTTACAGCAACTGTATCGATTTCTTCGTTTACTTTACCAACTTCTGGAGAATTTACATGTGCTGTAACTACTCCTTGTTTGATTTCTAATTTTACAGTTCCATTTTGAGTAGCACTTGATAAAAGACGAGCACGTTCCATAGATTGACGTAGATTCACAACATCAAAAGTCACTGTCGTATTAAAATCTGTTGGAATCAGACGATCTGTATCAGGATAATTACCTTCTAAGAGACGTGTATAGAAGCTAATATTTTCGCTTCTAAAGAGAATTTGGTTGTTTGCGAAGAAAATCTCTACTGTTTCGATATCGTCCGTAAAAACAGCTGAAAATTCGCGTAGAGAGCGACTTGGGATAACAACATCAAAATTATCACTATTTTTTTCAAGAGTTAATTTTTTCTGGCTGAGACGATGTGAGTCTGTTGCTACTGTTTTTAATTCTTGATGATTACTTAGGACAAAGTGTACACCAGTCAAAATAGGACGACTTTCTTGTACACTAGCAGCAAAAGCAGTTTCATTGATAATTTTCTTAAGAAGTTTTGTTTCAAGAACTAGAGGATTACTTGCTGCAATTTCCTGAATACGTGGATACTGTTCGCTGTCTTTACCTTTAAGGGTAATCTCTGATTTTCCACTTGTTAATACAATCTGATGTTGCTCAATCTCTTTAAAATCAAGAGTTACATCTGGAAGACTTGATACTACATTGATAAAGAATGAAGCTTCTAGAAGGATAGAGCCTAAAGAGTTAATCAAAAGACCTGCATTTTCATCTTTTTGAGAAATGAAATTCTCAATTGAAATTTGACCATTTGATCCAATTAATGTAATTCCTTCGTTAGTCACATCAATTTTAATAGTTGATAAAACAGGAATAGCATTTTTTGAACTAATAGCACGTTTAGTGATATTTAATGATTGCAGGAATAAATTTTTATTAATAGAAAAAAATGAATCATGGAATCTCCTTTATTTATTTTTTTATTATTAGAAGGTTAATAGTAATAGTAGGCTGTGTGAAATCTGTGGAAAACCAAGTTTAGTTTAGAAAAAATCAAGAAGTTATACTTGTTTAAAATTTGTTAATAAATCAGTAAAAATTTTAAACACTTATCCACAAGTTATTTGATTTTTCTTTTTTTGATGGTTTCGATTTCTATACGTAATTTATCATCAGTTTCAATCATAGATTTGATTTTTGCATGAGCATGAATGACGGTTGTATGATCTTTACCACCAAATTCTTTTCCCGATTTTTGGAAGACTGTTATCAGTTAATTCTCTAGCTAGGTACATAGCAACTTGGCGAGCTAGAACAATATTCTGAACACGTCTAGTTCCCTTCATCTCCTTAACGCTCACATCATAAAATTTTCCGACTTCCTCTTGGATTTTTTCAATCGGAATGACGATCATGGTGCTGACGCTTTGTTTTCTGAGCACGTATAGCCTCAGATGCAATATCCACAGTTATAGTGTTGATTTGTTTAACTTTAGCCATAAGACTAATATCTTTGAGGGCACCTTCTAATTCACGTACATTTGAATCAAACTGGCCAGCCAAATATTCGATTGTGTCAGGTTGAAAATGATAATCTAAATCCTCTGTTTTACTGTTTAAGATAGCGATACGAGTTTCGAAATCAGGTGGAGTAATATCCGTTGTTAATCCCCATGAGAAGCGCGTGACAAGTCGCTCAGGTAGATTTTCTAGTTGTTCTGGTCTACGGTCACTTGTTAAAACGATCTGTTTATTGTTACTATGAAGGTTGTTAAATGTGTTGAAAAACTCTTCCTGAGTTTGCACTTTATTTCCACTAAGAGATTGAATATCATCAATAAGAAGGAGATCTATACTTCGATAGGTTTTTATAAAATTATCCATATCATTGAGTCTTAGATGATCTAAAAATTCATTAATAAAACTTTCAGCAGGAATATATTTTACACGCGCATTAGGATTTTTTTTGAGAATTTCATTACCCAAAGCATTGAGCAAGTGAGTTTTTCCTAGACCAGGACCACCATATATAAACAGAGGATTATAAGTTAGTCCAGGATCTTCCGAGACGGCTAAAGCTGCAGACTTGGCCCAAATATTTCCATCACCTTGGATGAAATTATCAAAAGTATAGATGTCTCTTAATCCTGTTTCTGAATAAGGAATCGATTTTTCAATTTGTTCCTGTTGATGATTATTACTTTCAACTTTGCTTACTATATCGGAGGTAGTAGAATCTTCCTTAGTCAATACATATTGAGCTTTTATTTCAGTATCATAGATTTGGAAACCGACAGCTACAATTATATCATTGAGTTTTGTGCTCCAAACCATTTCCATTTCAGATCTTGGTAAAAATATTGTCGCTACATTTCCCTCGACCTTTAATAATTCAGCAGGTGTTGCATAGAAATCAAACATTGATCGTGTTAATCTCTCTTTAGCTAATTCTAAAATCTGATTCCAAAACTGTTTCTCTTTCAACTACAAACTCCTCCTCTCCTAAAAGGTATAATCTTAAACACTATTTTTATCATATAGCAAGCATTTTTTCCACAACTTGTGAAAAACAATCCACAATGTTTAAAAGATTTATCCACAACTTGTGGATAAAAGGTCTAGATTTTGATTTTACTGATTTTTCCTCTACTAATCCAGTGGATAAGTATGTGAGTTTGAGAAAAAATAAAAATAACAGCCTTATTTCAGGCTGTTAATAAAACGTTGGTATTCTTCTTGATTTATGAAAAGAGATAGTTATTTTTTTCCAGCCTCTTTTTTTGAAGGACAATTTGGACATCTAATCCCAGTATTTTTTTCAAAGTTTTCTTCTTCTTCTTTTGATAAAGTGATCTTTTTCTTTGACTTTTCTTCTTCTTTTTTTTCTTCTTTGAAGTAGATGTTCTACCTGTCGAACTGATAAATCCTCTGTCTGAATGCGATGAAGTAATTTTCTTCTGTTCTTTCAAATGGATAGTTGAATTAGAAGTCTAGCATGTGCTTGAGATAATTTTCCAGTTTTCTACTTCTGTTAAAAATAAAATCAGGGAGCGTTAGTAATCGAACAAGATTAGTAATATAAGGGTCGTGATTTCCCCATTTTTTTGTCAGCAATTTCTGCATGAGTATAGCCTTTATCAATTAAAGATTGATAAGCTTTTTGCTTCTTCAATCGGATTTAAAGTCTTCTCGTTGTAAATTTTTCAATGATTGAGTGAAGCATCATATCTTGATCAGATAAATTTTTTGATGATTACAGGAACTTCTGAGAGTCCAGCTAGCTATAGATGCACGATACCGTCTTTCTCCAGCTAGAAATTTCATATCCGATAACTGGAGATTGACGGACAATAATGGGTTGAATTAAAGCCCATTTTTCTTTAATAGATTGAGCAAGTTCCTTTTATTTTTTTTCTTCTGAAAATTCTTTACGAGGTTGATAGGGATTTTTTTGAATATCACTTTATACGAATTAGTTTTTGAAATTCTTCCATATTTCTACAGTATCACAACTTTGATATTCTGTAAAGTAGCTTTACATATCATGTAAACTATTAATTTAAATCACTTTGTACTCTTATCTAATTTGATTGTAGTTGTCTCTTCTTTACCATTTACGGTAATAAGTTACAGTCATTTCATCTCCAATAGAGTGACTGTAAAGCGCATTTTGCAATTCAGTAGTAGATGAAATCTTAGTATCATCTACTTTTTGTGATGACATCATACTGTTGTAAATGTCCATTTGCAGGCATATTAGTTTTGAACAGAACGAACAGCTACACCCTGAAGTAACATTATCAGGGAGTTTTAATTTTTGAAGGTCAGTTGTGCTTAGATTTGATAAGTTGACCATTTGGATTCCAAGAGCTGGTCGAGTTACTTTTCCGTTTTTCTCCAACTGTTCTATGATTTTGATAGCATCATTTGAAGGGATAGCAAATCCTAGACCTTCTACAGATGTTCCACCATTGGTAGCAATTTTACTTGATGTAATACCAATGACTTGTCCCTGAATATTGATTAAAGGACCACCTGAGTTACCAGGGTTGATAGCTGTATCTGTTTGAATAGCCTTAGTAGAGATAGCTTGGCCATCTTCAGATTTTAAAGAAACAGTTCTATTTAAACTAGATACAATTCCTTGAGTAACTGTATTTGCGTACTCTGAGCCTAAAGGACTACCAATTGCAATAGCTGTCTCTCCAACGGTCAATTGACTTGAGTCTCCAAATTCAGCTACTGCAGAAACTTTTTCTGAAGAGATTTTAACAACGGCGATATCAGAATAAGTATCAGTTCCTACAATTTCTCCTGGTACTTTTATTCCGTCAGCTAAACGAATATCAACTTTCTTAGCTCCATTAATAACGTGAGTGTTAGTTACGATATAGGCGTACTCCCCATCTTTTTTATAGATAACACCAGATCCTTGGCTGGAAACTTGTTCAGTATTTGTGTCTGTATCAGATTCACCATATCCAAACAGACTATTTTGAGAGTTTGCTGAATAGGTGATAATCGATACTACAGCATCTTTAACTTTATCGACTGCTTTAGTAGTTGAATTCTCATTTTTAATTGCAGTTTGAGTGATTGTTGTACTATTCTGTGTATTAGTTTCCTGTTTTTGGTTTAGCTGAAGAATAGTCAAACTACCCAATACACCACTAAAAAAGCTAATGAGAATAATTAGTAAAAGTTGTCCGATTTTTTTTGAAACATTTTGTATTGTTTTCATATAATCCTCCATATTTTTAATCATTGTTTAAAAGTATAAAATTATTAACTTAATTCAAACTTAAAAAAATTATAGTTTTTCAACAATCTGTGGATAACTGTTAAAAATGTGTGAATTTATTGACTATTTTTCGTTCTTTTATTTGTGAATAAGATGTGAAATAGAATTCGATTATGATAAAATAGAAGCATGAAAAATTAAAATTGTAACAGTTGGAAAAACTAAAAGAAAAAAAGTATCTCAAAAGATGGAATTGCTGAATATTCAAAAAGAATATCACGATTTTGCTACTGTAGAAATGATTGAACTTTAGCTGATGAAAAAGACACCAGATCGTGCAAGTGATTCTGAAAAATGAGAAAAATCTTGGATGTAGAAGGGAAATCGAATTCTTTCCAAAAATCGGTGATAGAGAATTTGTTGTTGTTTTAGCTATTGAAGGACAAACTCTCTCTTCTGAAGAATTTAGTAAACAATTAGAACAAGCATCTATCAATGGTTTTTCAACCTTAACCTTTGTTATTGGTGGGAGTTTAGGGTCTCTCTCTCAAGTAAAAAAAGCGTGCAAATCTATCTATTAGTTTTGGCCGTTTGACTCTCCCTCATCAATTAATGCGTCTAGTTCTTGGTAGAACAGATATACCGAGCCTTTTACTATCCAACAAGGCTCTCCCTATCATAAATAGGATTGACTAATCTCGATTATTTTGATAAGATAAACTAGTTAGGTCTCATAGCTCAGCTGGATAGAGCATTCGCCTTCTAAGCGAACGGTCGCAGGTTCGAATCCTGCTGGGATCATATACTAGATTTAAACGCTGGGGTTAAACCCAGCGTTTTTTTGTAAAAAAATGACAGTTCAGGCACAAAAAATGTGCAGTTGAGAATGAATGGTTTCTAAAATAGAATCCATTTTGTATAATAGATTTGTAAGTTCATTTACAAGTAAAAAAGAAAAACATTATAGGGAGATATAATGGATTTATTGAAAAATACTTATAGTTATTCTTCATATTCTTATTCTGTCAAATAGCTATGAACTCATTTGTAAGGTAACAAAAAAAGAAAAGATATCTGTTTGTTTTTTTGGGTATTTATATTACAGTCTATAGTTGAAATTATATTCTATTTATTTTTCCTTTCATGGATTAGGAATGGAAAAAAATTTCATTTACTTGTATGATATTTGTTTATCTAATAGGATTTCAAGAAATATCATAAGTACAAAGCTATTTTTATCAGTCTACTATTGTCTTTATTATATCAAAGCACTCATACTTTTTATAGCAGTAATCATATCCTCTATAACAGGTGATTTCTTTTCGTAACCAAAATATGAAGATTTCTTTTTTTGTAGTAGTTTTATTACTGACTTATTTTGTAGTAAAAAAATTATTATTTATTTTCACTTGAGCTCAATTATTTTGATAAAGATTACCTCTATTCATTTTTTTAAAAAGGTCATCTTTGCTTTTCTTTTGCTTTTACATATTCTACTATTCATTTCAGATATGGTGAATATTCATGAACATTTTAATAGTTTTAGTAGTATTTCTAGCAACAATTGTCTTTATTTGTTTATTACTAATCTTTCTTTGCAATGAATGCCAATAAGGTTCAAGTTGAAAGAGAAATTGCTCTAAAATCAGAAAAAAATTTGAACAAGAACATTTACAGACTTATACAGATGAAATTGTTTGCTTTTGTATAATGAAATCCGAGGGTTTTTCGTCATGACTATGCAGGAATGATGGTCAGTATGCAAACTGGCAATTGACAGTAAAGATTTACAAGAAATTGACAGGATTTACAATGAAGTATTTTAGTCAAAGCTAATCATAAACTTACGTTCAGATAAGTATACTTACTTTTGATTTAAATAATCTAGAAGATTCTAGCTCTTAGAAGTTTAATTGCTCAATCTATTGCTATATGCAAGAAATTTCATGATGTAGAGTTTACACTAGAGGTAAAAGGATATCATTTCACCAGCTGTCAATGGATTTACTTAGATCTAGTTCGTATTATGAGTGTTTTATTGAATAATGCTGTTGAAGGTGCTCAGAAAGTTATAGAAAACAAATGGAAGTTGCAGTGATTAAGATGGATTTGAAACAGTTGATCGTGATTCAAAAATTCTGTAAAATAGATCTATGAGCCTTCGAAGAAATATTTGAACTATTGGTTTATTCTACTAAAAGGTAGAAATAGAGAATAGGTCTTAATAATGTTAAAGAAATTTTTGGATAAGTATGAAAATATTATTTTAGAAACAGAGATGGAAGATAGTACGTTTAGACAGATTATTAGATTTAAGAGGAGTTTGAATGAAAGTATTAATTTTAGAAGATGTTATTCAACATCAGGTCAGATTAGAAAAGAACCTTGGATGAAATTTCAAAGGAAATTGAATATTCCTATATCTTATAAAACAACAGGTAAAGAACGAGAATTTATGGAATATATCGAAAATGAAGAAGTAAATCAGCTGTATTTTTCTAGATATCGATATTCATGGAGTTGAGAAAAAAAGGATTTGAAGTAGCACAGTTTATTCGTCATCACAATCCCTTATGCAATTATCGTATTTTATCACTAGTAGATCAGAATTTGCATACCTTAACTTACAAATATCAAAGTATCAGCCTTGGATTTTTGTTGATAAAGATATCAATGATGAATTATTTAAAAGAACGTATCGAGCAGAGTATCTTTGTATACCAAAAAGTATATGCTTGAAAAATAAAGATGTTGTGGATTACTTTTGACTATAATTAAAGGGAAATGATTTGAAATATTCCTACCATGATATTTTATATATTGAAACAACAGGAACTTCTCATAAATTAAGGATTATTGGTAAGAATTTTTCCAAAAGAATTTTATGGAACAATAACGGATATTCAAGAAAAAGATAAAGAATACTCAAAGATTTTATTCTGCTCATAAATCATTTCTTGTCAATGTTGGAAATATTAGAAGATATGATCGAAAAAACTTAGAAGTGGTTTTTTTATGAAGATCATCGTTGTCCAATTTACACGATCTAAAAGGTACGAAAAAAACTCAAAAGAGATATTTAACTGGAGAAAAAGATCTAAAAAGTGATTGACAATTAGTCAGAAATTGATATAATGGTTATATCTGCTACAGATAGATGGTCCGTTGGTCAAGGGGTTAAGACACCGCCTTTTCACGGCGGTAACACGGGTTCGAATCCCGTACGGACTATATTATCCGCCATAGCTCAGTTGGTAGTAGCGCATGACTGTTAATCATGATGTCGTAGGTTCGAGTCCTACTGGCGGAGTTAAACAAAAAGAACACCATTGGTGTTCTTTTTTTGTCTCTAATTTGCATCTCCCAACATTTTCATAAGAAAGTTTGTCATTTCTTGAGGACTTTCTTTTTTTCCATGAGCAATCCAGGTTTGGCATACACCAAATAGTGCGTTTGTTAGATAAATACTGCTATACTCTAACTCAATATTGTTTAAATTTAATTGCATAAAGCGTTTTTGGAGGTCAGTGCTAAGCATAATGTGAAGTTTATTTCTCAGGAAGTTTTGTATCTCTTTTGTACCATTTTCAGATAGAAGAGCAGCTAGTAAAGGTTCAGACTCTAAGTATTCAAACACTTCTAGAATAGCATCTCTTTTATGATTTGCGTGTTTTTGAAAAATGTACTCAAAAGTATGAAATAGCTTACTTTGGTAGTGTTCAATCATGTCATACTTATCTTTGTAATGAGTATAAAAACTAGAACGACTAATTCCGGCTTTTTCTGCCAGTTTAACGGTGCTAATTTGATCAAATGGTTGTTCCATTAATAATTGAACCATGGCGTTCTCGATAGTACGTTTGGTTTTTAAGCGTTTGTTGCTCTCTTTCATAGTTCCTCCTTTTGAACAAAAATAGACGTAGTGTCTAAATATGATAATTTTGACTTGTAAATAAGAATTTTTAATGTATAATCTATTATATCAAAAATTTTTAGACATTATGTGTAAAAAAGGAGACAATATGTTTAAAGAATGGAAAGCAATTTTTAAAAAACCAACCTTTATCATTGTAATGATAGGGATTTCTCTTATTCCTGCTTTATACAACATCATATTTTTATCATCTATGTGGGATCCATATGGCCAATTATCTGAGTTGCCTGTAGCGGTCGTTAATAATGATAAAGAAGCGTCTTACAATGGAAATACAATGGCTATTGGAAAAGACATGGTGTCTAATTTAGAAGACAATAAATCCTTAGATTTTCATTTTGTAAATGAGGAAGAAGGAAAAAAAGGACTAGAGAATGGCGATTACTATATGGTAGTCACTTTGCCAAGCGACTTGTCTGAAAAGGCTGCTTCTATTTTAACAGATCACCCAGAACAAATGAACATTGACTATCAAACTTCTAGTGGACATAGCTTCATTGCAAGTAAGATGAGTGATTCTGCTATGACACAGTTAAAACAGAATGTTTCTGCTAATGTAACCGAATCCTATACGAAAGCTTTATTTCAAAAAATGGGAGATTTAAAATCTGGTTTAACGAAGGCAGCTGATGGAAGTGAACAATTGGCAAATGGGGCTAGTAAGTTAGCTGTAGGAAGTCAGACACTGTCTTCAAATCTTGCTACTTTAGCTAGCTCAAGTTTAACCTTTTCGGATGGAACGGAGCAGTTTACTAAAGGATTATCCTCTTATGTTTCTGGTGTTGAACAACTTCATCTTGGCTTAGGGACTTTTAATAGTGGTTTAGTTACATATACTGGTGCAGTAAGTAAATTAGATAGCGGATTAGGTCAATTAGCTTCTAAAAGTCCTGAATTAGTAGGAGGAATCAATCAATTATATACTGGTGTAGAGGCCTATACTGGCGGTGTTTCTCAGCTCAATACTGGTCTTAATCAATTTTCATCTGGTGTTAGTGCCTATACAAATGGAGTGGAAAATCTTGCAACAGGTGCAAATCAGTTATCTAGTCAATCAGCTACACTTCGAATGGGTGTGGAGCAATTAAGTGAAGGGATTCAACAACTTTCTAGCAAGTTAGATACTTCGTCTGAGCAAAAAGATCAAATTAATCAATTATCTTCTGGTCTAAATCAGTTAAATCAAGCCATTCAAAATATTGATGTTGGAGATACAGAACAATTATCTTCTGTTTTATCAAGTATAGTTTCTCTTTCTAATCAAATGCTTACAAGTGCTCAGTCTGAAAAAGCAACTACATTAGCCAATATTCAATCGACAGCAGCTTATCAATCATTGACAAGTGAGCAACAAGCTGAGATAAGCGCTTCTGTATCTCAAAATTCGACTGATAGTATTCAATCGGCTCAGTCAATTATAGCTTTAGTACAAGGTTTACAGGGAAGTTTAGAAAACTTACAAAATCAATCTTCAAATCTTTCGACATTAAAAAATCAAGCCAATCAAGTATTACCGCTTGCTTCTACTTCTTTGACAGGATTGTCAAGTGGATTAACAGAAATGCAGGGAGCAGTGACGAGTAAATTAGTTCCTGCTAGTCAGTCGATTGCATCAGGTGTAAATGCATATACTGCAGGTGTTGATAAAGTTTCTCAGGGCGCAAGTCAACTAAGTGAAAAAAATTCCACCTTGACAGGTAGTTTGGATCAACTAGTTTCAGGCTCAACTACCTTGACACAAAAATCTTCTAGCTTGACAGCAGGAGTTGGTCAATTAGTTGAAAAAACTCCAGAATTAGTATCTGGTATTGAAAAATTATCAACTGGCTCTAACCAATTGAATCAAAAGAGTCAAGAATTAATGGCAGGAGTTGATAAATTACAGTCAGGATCTGGTCAATTAGCAGACAAATCCAGTCAGTTACTTTCAGCTAGTACTCAGTTAGGAAATGGAGCAGCAAAAATTGCAGATGGCGCTGGAAAATTAGCAGAAGGTGGAGAAACGTTAACTGCTGGTATTGAAAGTTTACAAGTAGGAGCTACTGACCTAGGAAAAGGATTAAGTAATGCTAGCAATCAATTAAAATCAGCATCAACAGAGTCTAAAAATGCAGAAACATTATCTGAGCCCTTGAGTCTTTCAAAAGACAGATAATGATCAGGTTCCTGTAAATGGGATTGCTATGGCTCCTTATATGATATCTGTGGCCCTCTTTGTTGCTGCGTTATCAACAAATATGATTTTTGCTAAGTTACCTTCAGGTCGTCATCCTGAAAGTCGTTGGGCTTGGGTTAAATCTCGTTTCGAAATAAATGGCGTTATAGCTGTTTTAGCAGCTGTCTTAGTCTATGGTGGAGTTCATCTTATTGGTCTAACAGCAAATCATGAAATGAGAACCTTTTTCTTAATCATTATCGCAAGTTTAACATTTATGTCTATGGTGACCGCATTAACAACATGGAATAGTCGCTTAGGTGCTTTCTTCTCTCTTATTTTACTATTATTACAATTAGCATCAAGTGCAGGAACTTATCCACTTGCTTTGACTAATGATTTCTTTAAGGCTGTCAATCCTTGGTTACCAATGAGTTATTCAGTTTCAGGATTGAGACAAACGATTTCTATGACAGGGAATATTCATCATCAGGTAATTTTCCTTCTCGTAACTTTAGTTCTATTCATAGGATTAGGTATGCTTGCTTATCAACCTAAAAAACTGGAAGAAGATTAAAAAAATCGACCAATTTGGTCGATTTTTTATGTGCATGAATCTTGTCAAGAATTTATAAATCTAATAATAGAATGTTTCACGTGAAACAATGAATATGTTGAATAGAATCAGATTGACAGAACTATCAACTAAAAATTCATAAGAAATAAAAAAACTCGGTTGGGAGCCCAACTGAGTTTTTTTAAGTTTTACTTAATCTTTCCAAAGTTCTTTTGACTTTTGCTTGAACTTCAGCATTTTCTAAGAATTCATCATAGGTTTCATCAATACGATCGATGACGCCGTTTTTAGATAAGACAATAATGTGGTTAGCCAAAGTTTGAATAAACTCATGGTCGTGACTGGCAAAGATGATGGACTCTTTAAAGTTTTTCAATCCATCGTTCAAGCTTGAGATAGATTCCAAGTCTAAGTGATTTGTAGGATCGTCAAGTACAAGAACGTTTGATTTTAAAAGCATGAGTTTTGAAAGCATCACGCGCACCTTTTCTCCCCCTGACAAGACGTTTACAGGTTTGTTAACTTCGTCTCCAGAGAAGAGCATACGACCTAGGAAACCACGCAAGAAAGTGTTGTCATCTTCTTCTTTACTTGCGAATTGACGGAGCCAGTCAAGGATAGATTCACTGCCAGCAAAATCAGCTGAATTGTCTTTTGGCAAGTAAGAGCGACTAGTTGTAACTCCCCACTTGACAGTTCCTTCATAGTCAATTTCACCCATAATGGCACGAATCAAGGCAGTTGTTTGGATGTCGTTTTGTCCGATAAGAGCTGTCTTGTCACCTGGACGCAAGATGAAGCTGATGTTGTCAAGAATAGTTTCACCGTCAATCTTTACAGATAGATTTTCTACTGTCAAGAGATCGTTCCCAATTTCACGTTCAGCTTTAAAGCTGATAAATGGGATATTTACGACTTGATGGAACAATTTCTTCTAACTCAATCTTGTCAAGCATCTTTTTACGTGAAGTTGCCTGTTTAGATTTAGAAGCATTGGCAGAGAATCGAGCAACGAATTCTTGGAGTTGTTTGATTTTTTCTTCTGCTTTAGCATTACGGTCTGCTAGCAATTTAGCAGCAAGCTCAGAAGATTCCTTCCAGAAGTCGTAGTTTCCGACATAGAGTTTGATTTTTCCAAAGTCAAGGTCAGCCATGTGAGTACATACTTTATTCAAGAAGTGACGGTCATGGGATACGACAATGACTGTATTATCAAAATCAATTAGGAAATCCTCTAGCCAGGTAATGGATTGAATATCAAGACCGTTGGTTGGCTCGTCCAAAAGAAGGACATCTGGTTTACCAAATAGGGCTTTAGCAAGGAGAACCTTTCACTTTGTCACCATTTGCTAAGTTCACTCATATTTTGGTAATGAAGTTCTTCTGGGATATTTAGGTTTTGTAAGAGTTGTGAAGCTTCACTTTCAGCTTCCCAACCACCTAGTTCAGCAAATTCTCCTTCAAGTTCAGCTGCGCGAACACCATCTTCTTCTGAAAAATCTTCCTTCATATAAATGGCGTCTTTTTCTTTCATGATGTTGTATAGTTTTTCATTTCCCATGATAACAACATCAATAACACGCTCATCTTCGTAGTCAAAGTGATTTTGACGAAGAACTGAAAGACGTTCGTCTGGTCCAAGAGAGATATGACCCAGTTGTCGGTTCAATATCCCCAGCTAAGATTTTTAAAAAGGTTGATTTTCCAGCACCGTTGGCACCAATCAAACCATAGGTATTTCCTTCTGTAAATTTGATGTTTACATCATCAAAAAGTTTACGATCACTAAAACGTAGTGAAACATCAGATACTGTTAGCAAAGTTTTTCTCCTATTATATGTAATACTCTAATTCTACTAGAAAATCAGAAATATTCAAATTTTTTTGTTTGTCAATTTTTTTGTAAACTAAAGTTTACAGACCCTTTTACGATTGACAGGGTAAACTCTAGTTGTTTGATTTAAAAATTTATCTGTCTTTTTATTAAAAAAATGCTATAATTGAAAGGACCATATCAAAGGAGAATAAGATGAGTAAACCCATTATTTTAACAGGAGATCGTCCAACGGGGAAATTACATATTGGGCACTACGTTGGTAGCTTTGAAAAAAATCGTGTCTTACTACAAGAAGAAAATAAATATGACATGTTTGTTTTTTTAGCTGACCAGCAAGCACTAACAGACCATGCAAAAGATCCACAAACTATTGTAGAGTCTATTGGGAATGTTGCCTTTGGACTATCTTGCAGTGGGATTAGATCCTAATAAAGCAACGATTTTCATTCAAAGCCAGATTCCAGAATTGGCAGAGCTGTCTATGTACTATATGAACCTAGTTTCATTAGCTCGTTTGGAACGAAATCCAACCGTAAAGACTGAAATTGCTCAAAAAGGCTTTGGAGAAAGTATTCCAACTGGATTTTTAGTTTATCCAGTTGCGCAAGCAGCAGATATTACAGCATTTAAGGCTAACTTGGTTCCAGTAGGGAATGATCAAAAGCCGATGATTGAACAAACACGTGAAATTGTGCGTTCTTTCAACCATGCCTATAACTGTGATGTTTTAGTAGAACCAGAAGGAATTTATCCCTGAGCATGAAGGTGCGGGACGTTTACCAGGTCTTGATGGTAATGCCAAAATGTCGAAATCACTTAATAATGGTAATTTACCTAGCTGATGATGCAGATACTTTTACGTAAAAAAAGTAATGAGTATGTATACAGATCCAGACCATATTCGTGTTGAGGATCCAGGTAAGATTGAAGGGAATATGGTTTTCCATTACTTGGACGTATTTGGTCGACCTGAGGATGCTCAAGAAATTGCTGAAATGAAGGAACATTATCAACGTGGAGGCCTTGGGTGATGTTAAGACCAAACGTTACCTACTTGAAATTCTAGAACGTGAACTTGGTCCAATCCGTGAACGTCGCCTAGAATATGCTAAAAGATATGGGTGAGGTTTATAATATGCTCCAAAAAAAGGTAGTGAAAAAAAGCTCGAGAAGTTGCTGGGTCAAACACTATCAGAAGTAAAAAGCTGCAATGGGTCTAAATTACTTTCACTAATGGATAAAATATGAACTATAAAACTATTTCTTCTTTAAAAATAAGAGGGATAGTTTTTTTATTTATTCTCTTATAAATTTAATTGACAAATTTTTCATAGAATGGTATGATAGATACAATACAAAAAAAGCGTTTAGCTCAATAAAAGAAAGAAAAGAGGAAACTTCAATGTCTAATTGGGACACTAAATTTTTGAAAAAAAGGTTTTACCTTTGATGATGTATTGCTAATTCCAGCAGAGAGTCATGTGTTGCCTAATGATGCGGATTTAACAACAAAATTGGCAGATAATTTGACTTTAAATATCCCAATTATTACAGCTGCAATGGACACTGTAACAGAGAGCCAAATGGCCATTGCAATTGCGCGTGCAGGTGGACTTGGAGTTATCCATAAAAATATGTCTATCGAACAACAGGCAGATGAAGTTCGAAAGGTAAAACGTTCTGAAAATGGTGTTATCATTGATCCATTCTTCTTGACACCGGAACATACAATCGCTGAAGCAGATGAACTCATGGGCCGTTACCGTATCAGTGGTGTTCCAGTGGTTGAAACACTTGAAAATCGTAAATTAGTTGGAATTCTAACAAACCGAGATCTTCGCTTTATTTCAGATTTCAATCAACCAATCTCAAACCATATGACCAGTGAAAATCTTGTTACTGCTCCTGTAGGGACAGACCTTGCAACAGCTGAGAGTATTCTTCAAGAACATCGTATCGAGAAATTACCTCTAGTTGATGAAGAAGGACGTCTTTCTGGTTTAATCACCATTAAAGATATTGAAAAAGTAATCGAATTTCCAAATGCTGCAAAAGATGAATTTGGTCGTCTCCTAGTTGCAGGTGCGGTAGGTGTTACTTCTGACACATTTGAACGTGCAGAAGCCCTCTTTGAAGCAGGGGCGGATGCCATTGTCATCGATACAGCACACGGACACTCTGCAGGGGTTCTCCGTAAAATCGCTGAAATTCGTGCGCACTTCCCAGACCGTACATTGATTGCTGGGAACATCGCTACTGCTGAAGGAGCACGTGCTCTTTATGATGCAGGTGTTGACGTTGTTAAAGTCGGTATTGGCCCAGGTTCAATCTGTACAACTCGTGTTATTGCTGGTGTAGGAGTTCCTCAGGTAACAGCAATTTACGATGCAGCAGCAGTTGCGCGTGAATATGGTAAAACAATTATCGCTGATGGTGGAATCAAAGTATTCTGGAGATATTGTAAAAGCTCTTGCTGCTGGAGGAAATGCAGTTATGCTTGGATCAATGTTTGCAGGAACGGATGAAGCTCCAGGGGAAACTGAAATCTTCCAAGGTCGTAAGTTCAAGACATACCGCGGTATGGGCTCAATTGCTGCTATGAAGAAAGGTTCAAGCGACCGTTACTTCCAAGGTTCTGTCAATGAAGCAAACAAACTGGTTCCAGAAGGAATTGAAGGTCGCGTTGCTTATAAAGGTGCAGCAGCTGACATCGTTTTCCAAATGGTTGGTGGTATTCGCTCTGGTATGGGCTATTGTGGTGCAGCAAACCTTAAGGAATTACATGATAATGCTCAATTTATCGAAATGTCAGGTGCTGGTCTGAAAGAAAGTCATCCACATGATGTTCAAATCACTAATGAAGCACCAAACTATTCGATAGTAATAAAAAAATCTCCTAGTTAAAACTAGGGAGATTTTTTTTTATTCATAGATGTAAATTTTAATTTACAGATCAATTGACCATGTATCTACTGTAAAGACGCTCAAGATTATCAGGTAAGTTTTGAAGATGTTCTAAACTAGTAGTTGTAATAAAAGGTTTGGATATTATGAGATATAGTTTCTAATAATTTAAGTTGACGAGTATTGTCAAGTTCACTCATGACATCGTCAAGCAAAAGAATAGGGAGATTCTTTGGTAATGCTCTCCATCAATTCGATTTCAGCAAGTTTTATAGAAAGAACAAGCTACGATGTTGTCCCTTGACTACCGAAACTTGCTTCCATTCCATTAATCATGAAAAATCATATCATCTCGATGAGGACCAACTCCAGTATTCTTTTTAAATAAATCTCTGGATCTACTTTTTCTGAAGTACTTGATGGAAAGATGTCAACTAAATGTTTCACTTGTCAACAAAGTTTACAGAAGGTTGATAGTTTATTGACAGTTCTTCTAACTGATCTGAGATGTCAAAATGTTTTTTCTTGCCAAAGAGTTCCATTTTCTGGATAAAATCAGCTCGATGAATCATTACACGGCATCCATACTCTACTAGTTGGTCATCAAGAACAGATAGAAAAGTTTCGTCAATATTTTGTGTAGATTTTAGATAGGTATTTCTCTGTTTAAGGACGTGGTTATAACTTGACAAGTCTGACAAGTATATCGGTTTGATTTGACCCAACTCCATGTCAATGAATTTACGTCGAATGGCTGGAGCACCTTTGACAAGCTGTAAATCTTCTGGGGCAAATAAGACAACGTTCATATGTCCGATATAATCAGAAAGACGAGCTTGCTTTAAGTGATTCACTTTAGTAATTCGTCCCTTTTTGAGTTAGGTCAATTTCAAGTGGTACTGTTGCTGTCTTTCTTTTTGTAAGATTCCAGACACTTGCAGATTTGTTCTTCTTCAAATTGGATTAGATTTTTTTATCTGTCTTTGGTTCGATGACTTCGTGTCAGGGGCTAAAAAGTAAATACTTTCAAGAAGATTGGTTTTTCCTTGAGCGTTTCGACCAACAAAATACGTTTAATTTTTGGGTTAAAACTCTATATTCGATATTATCGATAGTTACGAAATTGTTTGATGGATAAGTTTTTCAGCCACATACTTTATCTACCTGGGAAACGTGGAGCAGGTTTTTATTTTGGATTGGGCTGAGTCTTTTTCGCTTTTTTTGACCTTCTTTATTCATTTCTTTAATAAGTTTAGCTACACGTTCTTTCTCAAGTTTTTTTCTAGTTTAACTCCTCTAGTTTCATCAGATGTTAGGTTTGAACTAGAATAATGTGGAGTTTTTCAAATCAGGGAATCTCGATAGAATCTCCGATTCTAATTTTTTTTTGCCCTCTGACGATTTTCTAATTCTCCATTAAAAGTATACAAGATGGTTTCAGCTAAAAAAAGATTTGATAGCACCGCCACTTTGGATAATATCAAGATCTTTCAAAAGAGCTTGGAGAGTGATAAATTCTTCAAATAATTTGTATTCCATAGTTCACCTCAATCTTTGGTATTATATCATATTTTTACTATAAAATAGTAGAGCAGTGACCTTTTCTGAAATTGAAAATCGAATTTTTAATTTGCAAAAAAAGAGTCAAAGAGAATAAGAAAAATTTTTCCTGTTTCGTGGTATAATAGAACTCTATGTATAAAGGAGGTAAAATATGGAGTTAGTTCCAGGAATTGCAGTGCATTTTATCCAATCTAAACAATTTAAAACTAATAAAATAACTGTGTGTTTCACAGCTCCGTTGTCTCTTGAAACAATTTCAAGTCGTATGTTAATTGCAAGCATGCTTGAAACTGCCAATAAGTCTTTTCCAACTGCTCAACTTTTTAGAAAACATTTAGCAGGTTTGTATGGAACAGATTTATCAACTCATGCATACAGGAGAGGACAAAGTCATCTTGTAGATGTAAGTTTTACTTATGTAAGGGATGCATTTTTAAGTAAGAAAAACGTCTTGACTTCTCAAGTTTTAGATCTACTAAGTCAGATTCTATTTTCTCCTTTGACAGATGATGAAGGATTTGAAAAAAAGACATTTGAGATTGAGAAGAAGCAGGTTTTAGCGAGATTAGAGTCAGAATTTGAAGATCCATTTTTCTTTGCTCACAAAGAACTAGATCATTTATATTTTGAAGATCCTTCTATGCAATTAGTTCCTGAGGATTTGATTACTAGAATCTCAGAAGAATCTCCAAACACGTGTTTTACTAGTTTTCAAAAAATGCTCAAAGAAGATCGAATCGATATTTTTTTCTTAGGGGATTTTAATGAAATTGAGATTTTAGAATATATAAAACAAACACCCTTTACAGATCGTCAACGAACTGTAAATATTCAGTACCAGCAACCTTATTCGAACGTGATAAAAGAGAATCTTGTTCGAAAAAGTTTAGGACAATCAATCATAGAAATGGCTTATCATTGTTCTGTAGGGTATGGGGACGAACAACAGATGGCTATGATTGTTGTTAATGGTTTACTAGGAGCTTTCCCTCATTCTAAATTATTTACGGTGATTCGAGAAAAAGAGGCTCTAGCTTATACTATATCTAGCCATATAGATTTTTTTAGTGGATGTTTACGTTTATATGCTGGAATTGATCGTAGCAATCGAAACAGAGTAAGAAAATTGATGACTCAACAATTGCATGATATCAAAAATGGGAAATTTACAGATATAGAGATTAATCAAACAAAAAAAATGATTAAGCGATCTTTGATGTTGGCTCAAGACAATCAAGATTCAATTATAGACCGCACCTATTTACGTCATTATTTTGGAAAAATAGCTTTGGATATCCCTACCATGCTTGAAAAACTAGAATTGGTCGGAAAAAATGAAATTTGTGAGGCAGCAAGTAATTTAAAATTACAGGCCATTTACTTTATGGAAGGAGTAGAATGACAAAAGTTGAGTTTAACAAAAAATACTACCCTCCTATAAAGGAGACACTATATCAAGTAAGATTAGAAAATGGATTGATAGTTTCTTTGCTACCTAAAAAGGATTACAGAGAAATTTACGGTGTTGTAAATGTTCAAATCGGTTCAATTGACACCGAGTTGACAGTGTCTGGTATAAAGTTTAAAACATTTCCGCAAGGGGTTGCACATTTTTTAGAGCATAAATTATTTGAAAGAGAAAATGCGGAAGACATTATGGCTTCTTTTACAGCGTTGGGAGCTGAAAGCAACGCCTTTACAAGCTTTACAAATACAAGTTATTTATTTTCTACTACGGATCATGTTATTGAGTGTTTAGAATTGTTCAAGGAGCTTGTAACTGAAATTAATATATCTGAAGAATCTGTTGAACGTGAGAAAGATATTATTCAGCAAGAAAGAGAAATGTATTTAGATGATCCAGACTCTTGTTTATTCTTTAGAAACCTTGGCAAATCTTTTATCCAGAAACACCTTTAGCAGCTGATATAGTTGGTACTGAAATGTCTATTCAAGACATTTCGGTCAGTGATTTAGAGGAAAATTTTCAGCTTGTTTTACACCCCTGAAAATACTAATATTTTTTTCTGGTAGGTAATTTTGATCTTGAAATTTTGAAAAAAATATTTTCTTCAAAACTATAGAACTAGTAAAAAGTGGAAAAAGATTGTTAAAAAAACAAGATTGCTTTTACACCCTGTAAACAAGATTGACAGTGCTCGAATGGACGTTACTTTTCCAAAATTAGCAATTGGAGCTACGTAGCAATTTAGATTTTGACAATAAAGATTGTTATCGTTATAGTATCTTGTTGAGAGCTCTATTTACAATGATGTTTGGCTGGACTTCACAAAAGGTACCAAAATTTATATGAAACTGGTAAGATCGATTCGTCTTTATCTTTAGAAATTGAGATTAATAAACGTTTTAACTTCCTAATGTTAACTATGGAAACAAAGGAACCTCTTGCCCTTTCTCATCTTTTTCGTAAAAGCTATTCAGGAATTTGAAAGAGATAATGATATCTCAGAGGATCATTTAGATTTAGTTAAAAGTGAATTATATGGGAGAATTTATTCATAATTTAAACTCTTTAGATTTTATTGCGACTCAGCATCAACCTTCTAAAGAGGGTTCAACCCTATTTGATTTACCTAAAATTATACAAGAAATGACTTTGGAAGATGTTCTTGAGGTTGGGCATCATTTTATTGATAATAGTGATATGGTAGATTTTACAATTTTTACCATTATAGTAAACAATAAGAATATACTTGAAAGTAGGAGTGTTAAGTATGAGAAAAAAAACGATTGGTGAAGTCTTGCGCTTAGCTAGAATTAGCCAAGGGTTAAGTTTAGAGGAATTGCAAAGGAAGACTGATATTCAACTAGACTTGTTAGAAGCGTTGGAAACAGATAATTTTGATAAATTACCAAATCTTTTTTATACGCGATCATTTTTAAGGAAATATGCTTGGGCTGTCGAACTTGACGAAAATATTATTCTAGATGCCTATGATTCAGGTAGCATGATTACATATGAAGAAGTCGATGTTGATGAGATTGAACTTTCAGGACGTAGACGTTCAAATCGAAAAAAACAATCTTATCTTCCGTTGTTCTATTTCCTTCTATTTTCCTTATCGATTATAGCTTTTGTGTCTTATTATGTATGGAATTACATTCAGACACAACCAATAAACACATCTGAAGCTAGTTACAGTGTTGTTACTACAACTACAAGTGATTCTACCACTGAAGTGACAAGTAATAGCCAATCTACTACTGAAACAAGTGTTGCTAAAACGTCTGCAGTGACGGTTTCTGGAGAAGGTGATACAATCTCAGTAGTATATAAAACTTCTAAAGAAACTGCCGAGCTTCAACTTTCTGTAAAAGACACTCAAAGTTGGGTGAGTGTTTCGGATACTGACTTGGCAGGAGGTGTTACTCTTGCTCCAGGTAACCAGACAGCCAAAACTACAATTTCTAAAAAAACTCCCGTAACAATAACTTTAGGTGTTGTCAAAGGAGTAAGCTTGAAAATAGATAATCAAGAAATAGATACATCAAAATTAACCGGACAGACAGGATGGATAAGTTTGACTATTAGTCCAAATTAAGAAAGGTAAACATGAAAAAAGAGAATATTCCTAACATACTAACGATAGGTAGAATTTTATTTATACCCATTTTTGTTCTTTTTCTATCATTTGGTGAGTCTCCTTTGTTACATGGAATAGCAGCCATTATTTTTTCCATCGCGAGTATAACGGATTATTTAGATGGGTATTTGGCTAGAAAATGGGGAGTTGTTAGCAATTTTGGTAAGTTTGCGGATCCTATGGCTGATAAATTATTGGTGATGTCTGCATTTATCATGTTGGTTGGTTTAAATATGGCTCCTGCTTGGGTTGTTGCCATAATTATTTGTCGAGAGCTTGCAGTTACAGGACTACGCTTGCTGTTGGTCGAGACAGGTGGTACTGTTCTAGCTGCTGCAATGCCAGGTAAAATTAAGACATTTAGTCAGATGTTTGCGATCATTTTCTTATTGTTTCATTGGAATTTTCTAGGGCAACTGACGCTGTATATAGCACTATTCTTTACTATCTATTCAGGATATGATTACTTTAAAGGAAGTGCCTATTTATTTAAAGGAACCTTTCGTTAAAAATGGAAAACATTATTGAAATTAAAGATTTAGCTTTTCGTTACCAAAAGAACCAAGATTATTATGATGTTAATCATATATCGTTTCACGTGAAACGTGGAGAGTGGTTATCTATTGTTGGTCACAATGGAAGCGGGAAATCGACAACAGTTCGCTTGATTGATGGCTTACTCGAGGCTGAATCAGGAGAGATTTGGATAGACGGGGATCTTTTAACTCCTGAAAATGTTTGGGAAAAGAGACGTAAAATTGGGATGGTTTTTCAAAATCCAGACAACCAATTTGTTGGAGCTACCGTGGAAGACGACGTTGCTTTTGGATTGGAAAATCAAGGAATCCCGCTGGCCCAAATGAAAGAGCGAGTAACAGAGGCGCTTTCTTTAGTAGGAATGGAAGAATTTCATAAAAAAGAACCTGCCCGTTTGTCTGGTGGGCAAAAACAAAGAGTAGCGATTGCTGGTGTGGTAGCTTTACGCCCTGATATATTGATTTTAGATGAATCAACAAGTATGCTTGATCCAGAGGGACGATTAGAACTAATTAAAATCGTCCAAGAAATTCGAAATGATCATCAAATGACCGTCATTTCTATTACTCATGATTTGGAAGAAGTCGCCATGAGCGATCGTGTTCTGGTTATGAAAAAGGGTCAAGTCGAGTCAACAAGTAGCCCGAGAGAATTGTTTCTCGAAGTGATATTGATAAAATTGGCTTAGATCAACCGTTTGTGAACCAATTGAGACAGTCATTACGCGAGAGCGGCTTGAATTTACCTGATTCGTACATGACTGAGGATGAGCTAGAGGAGGCGTTATGGGAATTACTCTAGAAAATGTTAGTTATATTTATCAGAATGGAACGCCGTTTGCCTCTACAGCTCTATCTGATGTTAGTTTAACAATCAAGGATGGTTCTTACACTGCCCTGATTGGACATACAGGGAGTGGAAAGTCGACAATACTACAATTACTGAACGGTTTGTTAGTTCCAACAGATGGGGAAGTTCGTGTCTTTGATACGCTGATTACCCCCACATCGGTAAATAAAGAAATTCGACAAATTCGTAAGCAAGTTGGCTTAGTTTTTCAGTTTGCTGAAAACCAAATTTTTGAAGAGACTGTTCTCAAAGATGTGGCCTTTGGCCCTCAAAACTTTGGAGTTTCTAGGGAAGAAGCAGAGACTATTGCGCGTGAAAAATTAGCCATGGTCGGGATTGATGAATCCCTCTTTGAACGTAGTCCCTTTGAATTATCAGGTGGACAGATGAGACGTGTAGCAATTGCTGGAATTTTGGCTATGGAGCCTAGAATCTTAGTGTTGGATGAGCCAACAGCGGGACTGGATCCTATAGGTAGAAAAGAGTTGATGAACTTGTTTAAAAAACTCCATCAAGATGGAATAACAATCGTCTTGGTGACACATCTTATGGATGATGTGGCAGAATATGCTGATCAAGTTTATGTAATGGAAAAAAAGGAAGATTAGTCAAAAGTGGAGAACCAAGCTTTATTTTTCAAGATATTGATTTTATGGAGAAAATACAGTTAGGTGTTCCCAAAATCACAAGATTTGCACAAAAATTAATTAAACGAGGCGCTACTTCTAAGCAATTACCTATAACGATAGAGGATTTCAAGGAGTTCATAAATGGATAATATGATTTTAGGTCGATACATACCTGGGGACTCGGTTATTCATCGTTTGGATCCTCGAAGTAAGTTATTGGCAATGTTTTTGCTGATTGTTATAAGTTTTTGGGCTAATAATCCTATTACAAATTTGATTCTGTTTGTTGTTACTGGCATTTTTGTTAGTTTATCAGGAGTACCTTTATCCTTTTTTATAAAAGGTTTACGTTCGATGTTCTTTCTGATAGCTTTCACAACTATTTTCCAGTTGTTCTTCATATCAGGTGGTCAGGTATTATGGGAAATAGGTTTTATTAAGATTACCAGTCATGGAGTTGAACAAGCAGGAGTAATCTTTTGTAGGTTTGTATTGATTATCTTTTTCTCGACTTTACTAACCTTGACTACTATGCCACTAAGCTTGGCAACGGCTGTTGAATCCTTGTTAAGTCCTTTGAAGAGATTCAAAGTCCCAGTTCATGAGATAGGACTCATGCTGTCAATGAGCTTGCGTTTTGTACCAACCTTGATGGATGATACTATTCGAATCATGAATGCTCAAAAGGCGCGTGGAGTTGATTTTGGTGAAGGAAGCATTATTCAAAAGGTCAAAGCAATGATTCCTATTTTGATTCCATTGTTTGCAACTAGTTTGAAACGTGCAGATTCTCTAGCGACTGCTATGGAGGCTAGAGGCTATCAGGGTGGTGTTGGAAGAAGTCAATATCGACAATTAAGTTGGATGAGAAAAGATAGTATTGCCCTCATTTTGATAAGTCTATTGGGAATATTATTATTTATGTTAAAATCCTGAAGTAAAGTAAAAAATATAAGGTAGATGTATGAATCGTTTTAAAAAATCAAAGTATATCATCGTCCTATTTGCCGTAGTGATAATTGTTGGAGTATTTTTAGTAACAACAAAATCAAGTACATTTGTGACAAAAGCGAGTGATGGCCTTTCGCTTATTGACAGAATAGTGGAAAAACCATTTCAGTGGTTGTCTTCTGTAAAATCTGATTTAGGACATTTAACAAGAACCTACAATGAAAATGAGACTCTCAAAAGCGAATTCTATCGTATGAAAAAAGAGTCTAATGAATCAGAAAGTCTAAAAGAAGAGAATGAGCAACTACGCCAATTGTTAGAAATGAAGTCAAAATTAAATGCCACCAAGTTGATTGCTACGGATGTGATTATGAGAACTCCCGCTACTTGGAAGCAAGAACTGACAGTTGACGCAGGGTCTGCAACAGGCGTTACTAGCAATATGCTTGTTGTAGCTGGCGGTGGACTTATTGGGAGTGTTGAGAAGGTTGAAGAACATTCAACCATCGTCAATTTATTAACCAATGCTGAAAACACTGAGAAATTTCAGTAAGAATTCAGCATGAATCTAGTAGCATTTACGGAATTATCGTTGGCTATGATAAGGAAAACGAGTTGCTTAAGATTAGCCAGCTAAATAGCAGTGGTGATATTAGTCAAGGGGATAAGGTAACGACCAGTGGCTTAGGCAACTTTAATGCAGCAGACATTCCTGTTGGGGAAGTAGTTTCTGTGACTCATAGTAGCGATTTTCTAACAAGAGAAGTTATGGTTAAGCTTTATGCTGACTCAATGAATGTGAAGGCTGTAGAGCTAGTGGGGAATCCATCATGAGACAGTTAAAACAGATAGGGATGTTTATTCTTTTACCCCTCATTTTGTTAATAGATAGTCATTTAGGACAATTTGTGAACAGTTTTTTCCCTCATTTTCATATTATTAGTCACTTTATTTTTATATTTCTGTTATTTGAAACGATTGAAGTCTCTGAGTATTTATTTTTGGCCTACTGTTTGGTTCTCGGTGTCATATACGATATTTATTTCTTTTCATTTAATAGGATTAGCAAGTCTTCTTTTTTTATTATTGTAGGTGCTATAGTTTATAAAAAAATAATTCTGTCATATTAGCAAATAGATGGACTAGAATGTTAGCAATACTAGTGATGACTTTCTTATTTGAATTTGGTGGCTTTTATGCTTTGCGAAGGCTATTGGATTAACTGCTGAAAGTCTACCATTTTTTTATGATCTATAGCTTGGTGCCGACTATGATCTTAAATTTTATTTGGATGTTAGTTTTTCAATTTATTTTTTTGAAAAAAATATCTATAATAAAGAAATAAAACTGTAATAAAGGCGTAATATTTATTAAGCCTTTTTTTGATATACTAGTAATGTCTTAAAAAGAAGGAGTATATACCAATATGAAGAAAAAAATCTTAGCGTCACTTTTTATTAAGTACAGTTTTAGTTTCACAAGGAGCAATCCTTTTCAACAGTAAAAGCTGACAATACAGATGATAAAATTGCTGCTCAAGATAGCAAAATTAGTTCTTTAACAGCGCAACAAGCAGAAGCTCAAAAGCAAGTTGATCAAATTCAAGAGCAAGTTTCAGCAATTCAAACTGAACAAGAAAAATTACAAGCTGAAAATGAAACTCTACAAGCAGAATCTAAGCAACTTGAAGGAGAAATCACTGAGTTATCAAAAAAATATCGTAGCTCGCAATGCTTCTCTTGAAAACCAAGCTCGTAGCGCACAAACTAATGGAACTGCTACAAGTTATATCAACACAATTATTAACTCAAACTCAATCACAGAAGCTATTTCTCGTGTTGCTGCAATGAGTGAAATTGTATCTGCTAACAACAAAATGTTGGAACAACAAAAAGAAGATAAAAAAGCTATTGCTGAAAAACAAGTGGCAAACAACGAAGCCATCAATACAGTTATTGCTAACCAACAAACACTTGCTGACGATGCTCAAGTTTTGACAACAAAACAAGCAGAACTAAAAGTTGCTGAATTGAACCTTGCAGCTGAGAAAGCAACAGCCGAGAGTGAAAAAGCTAGTCTCTTAGAGAAAAAAGCAGCGGCAGAAGCTGAAGCAAAAGCAGCAGCTGAAGCAGAAGCGGCTTACAAAGCTCAACAAGCTAGTCAACGTCAATCTGTAGTTGCATCTGCTAACACTACACTTGTTGAACAAGTAAAAGCTACGGCTACAGCTTCAACGGCTACACCTGCAGCAAATTCTGAGGAAGAAACATCTACGCCGGCACCAACACCTGTTGCAACACCTGCACCAGCAAGACAACGTCCTACATACAGCACCAATGCTTCAAGCTATCCTGTTGGAGAATGTACATGGGGAGCTAAAACATTAGCGCCTTGGGCTGGAGACTACTGGGGTAATGGTGGACAGTGGGCTGCAAGTGCAGCAGCTGCTGGCTTCCGTACAGGTTCTACACCGCAAGTAGGAGCTATCGCTTGTTGGAATGATGGTGGTTATGGACACGTTGCAGTCGTTACAGCTGTCGAATCTGCATCACGTATCCAAGTATCAGAATCAAACTACGGTGGAAACCGTACAATCGGAAATCACCGTGGATGGTTTAATCCAGGTGCAGTAACATACATCTATCCAAACTAAAAAATACTGAGACTCGTATTGAGTCTCTTTTTTATTTTTATCTGGCAAAGATGACCATATTAATAGAAAATAATCAAAAAAACTTGAAAAAGAGGATAAACTATGGTAGAATGAAACTTGTCGTGTAAACGATAATACTCATTCTTGATGAATTGTGAAACTGTTGCCTTTGGGTTGTTTTGCAAGTTGAAATCGAGGAGAGGAAAAAACAAAAAAGGAGAAATACTCATGGCAGTAATTTCAATGAAACAACTTCTTGAGGCTGGTGTACACTTTGGTCACCAAACTCGTCGCTGGAACCCTAAGATGGCTAAGTACATCTTCACTGAACGTAACGGAATCCACGTTATCGACTTGCAACAAACTGTAAAATATGCTGACCAAGCATACGACTTTATGCGTGATGCTGCAGCTAACGATGCAGTTGTATTGTTTGTTGGTACTAAGAAACAAGCCGCTGATGCAGTTGCAGAAGAAGCTGTTCGTGCAGGTCAATACTTCATCAACCACCGTTGGTTGGGTGGAACTCTTACAAACTGGGGAACAATCCAAAAACGTATCGCTCGTTTGAAAGAAATCAAACGTATGGAAGAAGAAGGAATCTTTGATGTTCTTCCTAAGAAAGAAGTTGCACTTCTTAACAAACAACGTGCACGTCTTGAAAAATTCTTGGGTGGTATCGAAGACATGCCTCGTATCCCAGACGTAATGTACGTAGTTGACCCACATAAAGAGCAAATCGCTGTTAAAGAAGCTAAAAATTGGGTATCCCAGTTGTTGCGATGGTTGACACAAACACTGATCCAGACGATATCGATGTAATCATCCCAGCTAACGATGATGCTATCCGCGCAGTTAAGTTGATTACAGCTAAATTGGCAGACGCTATCATCGAAGGTCGTCAAGGTGAAGATGCTGTAGCAGCAGTTGAAGCGGAATTTGCGGCTTCAGAAGCTCAAGCAGACTCAATCGAAGAAATCGTTGAAGTTGTTGAAGGCGACAACGCTTAATTTAGATAAATAGTAATTACCTAGGAGGGCGGGGCTTAGCCCGGCTCTCCTATTTTTAAAAAATATAGGAGAATCAAAATGGCAGAAATTACAGCTAAACTTGTTAAAGAGTTGCGTGAAAAATCTGGTGCTGGTGTTATGGACGCTAAAAAAGCATTGGTTGAAGTGGAAGGCGATATCGAAAAAGCGATTGAATTGCTTCGAGAAAAAGGTATGGCAAAAGCAGCTAAGAAAGCTGACCGTGTTGCTGCAGAAGGTCTGACTGGTGTTTATGTTGACGGTAACGTTGCAGCAGTAGTAGAAGTAAACGCTGAAACTGACTTCGTTGCAAAAAATGCTCAATTCGTTGAATTGGTAAATGCTACAGCTAAAGCAATTGCTGAAGGTAAACCAGCTAACAACGAAGAAGCACTTGCTTTGAAAATGCCTTCAGGTGAAACTCTTGAAGCAGCTTATGTGTCTGCAACTGCAACTATCGGAGAAAAAATCTCATTCCGTCGTTTTGCTTTGCTTGAAAAAACAGATACACAACACTTCGGAGCATACCAACACAATGGTGGGCGTATCGGTGTTATCTCTGTAATCGAAGGCGGAGACGAAGCGCTTGCTAAACAAATCTCAATGCACATCGCTGCGATGAAACCAACAGTTCTTTCATACAAAGAATTGGACCCTCAATTCGTTAAAGATGAGTTGGCACAATTGAACCACGTAATCGATCAAGATAACGAAAGCCGCGCTATGGTTAACAAACCAGCACTTCCACACTTGGCATATGGATCTAAAGCTCAATTGACTGATGAAGTTATTGCTAAAGCTGAAGAAGATATCAAAGCTGAATTGGCTGCAGAAGGTAAACCAGAAAAAATCTGGGATAAAATCATTCCAGGTAAAATGGACCGCTTCATGCTTGACAACACTAAAGTTGACCAAGCATACACACTTCTTGCACAAGTTTACATCATGGATGACAGCAAGACAGTTGAAGCTTACCTTGAATCAGTTAACGCTTCAGTAGTTGAGTTCGCTCGCTTTGAAGTTGGTGAAGGTATTGAGAAAGCTGCAAATGACTTTGAAGCTGAAGTTGCAGCTACAATGGCAGCAGCCTTGAATAACTAACAAAAAATAGGAAGCAGATTTGCTTCCTTTTTTCTTTTATAAAAAATTAAAAAGCCCTTGTTAAAGGGCTTGGTGTATTTAGGAGACTAGACTTCAAACTCATAGAGTGCTGTAGATAGGTAACGCTCTCCATTATCTGGTGCAAGTGCTAGAACTTTTTTACCTGCCCCAAGTTTTTTAGCAACTTCGATTGCTGCATAGATAGCTGCGGCAGAAGAAATACCTACCAAGAAACCTTCTTTTCCACCGATTTCACGGCCAAGGGCTAAAGCATTGTCTGATGTTACGCGAACGATACCATCGTAAGCTTTCGTATCAAGTGTTTCTGGAATGAATCCTGCAGATATACCTTGAATTTTGTGAGGTCCTGGTTTTTCACCTGATAAGATTGCTGACTCGTCTGCCTCAACTGCAAAAACTTGAATGTCTGAATTAGCCGATTTAAGAGCATGGGAGACACCAGAAATAGTTCCTCCAGTACCAACACCAGCAACAAAGGCATCTAAACCATCAGCTCCGAAAGCAGCTAGAATTTCAGCTCCTGTTGTTCTTTCGTGGACAGCTGGATTAGCTGGGTTGTTAAATTGTAGAGGAAGGAAACCATCGCGCTCAGCAGCAATTTCTTGGGCTTTAGCAATCGCACCTTTCATCCCTTCGCTACCAGGTGTGAGCACCAGTTCAGCACCATAGGCTTGGATAATCTTACGGCGTTCAACACTCATAGTTTCAGGCATAACGATGACAACCTTATAACCTTTAGCTGCACCAACCCATGAAAGACCGATACCAGTATTTCCGCTAGTGGCTTCTACAATTGTAGTCCCTGGTTTGAGTTTACCATCTTTTTCAGCTTGCTCAATCATACTAAGAGCGATGCGGTCTTTAACGGATGAACCAGGGTTAAAGCTTCTAGTTTTACATAAACATCTGCAGCGCCTTCTGGTACGATATGATTTAGTTTGACAATAGGAGTCTGTCCCACTAGTTCAGTAATATTATTGTATATAGCCATGTGAATACCTCTTTTTGTAAGTTGTACCTAGTATAACTCTATCTAGACTATTTGTAAAATATAGAAATCCTATCGAAGTGATAGGATTTTTTTATATCAATGATCTAAACCGTTAATTCTCAGACGGTTTTTGGTAAGCTAGTTCTAACAAATAAGTATAGAGTGGAACAAGATCGGATTTCTTTGGAAATTCAAATTTGAGAGAGTTCGAGTGCTCACGATGAGCTTTTAGGAAGACGTTTTCTAGATAAGTAATAGTCATTTCACTGTCATCGATCCCAACACCAGCGGTTTCCAATTCAACATTGACAATGTTCATGAGGAAGATGGATTTGACAGATACTTTTTTCCCAGTAGCACCCTGTTTGTCTGTAAAAATAATACGAATGTTTGTAAAGATGATTGCATCACGAATGAGCTTATACCCAATCTGGATTTCTTCATTTTCTAGTAGATATTGACCATACTCTTTCGTTAGAGTTTCTTTGTTTTGTTCGCTAAAATTTCCAGCAAGTCCATTGATTAATTTTCCGAATACCATATTTTTCTCCTTTTTAAGCTAAGTCAACAGGAACTTCGATTTCTCGTAAACCTTGGTCAGTTAAGGTGACTTTTCCATTGAAAAACTCGATAAGGGCAACTTTGATGCCTTCTTTCTCTTCTTTATCAACAAAAATTATCGTTTCAACTTGATCCGTAAAGCTTGTCTCCAGCTCCATAAGGTTATGTTCTTTAAGAAAATTTCCATATTCTTGATATTGAGCATAAGTCATTTGAATCTGAATTCCTGCTTGCTCTTTGATTTCAATGATGCTAATTTCTTTGACAGCCAAGGCGACACTTCCTGCATAAGCGCGAATGAGGCCTCCGGCACCCAACTTAATACCACCAAAATATCGGGTAACAACTACACAGATATTAGTAAGATTGTGGTTTTCTAGAACTCCTAGCATAGGGACACCGGCAGTGCCGCTTGGTTCTCCGTCGTCACTGGTTCGTTTGATTTCACTTCGTTCGCCGATTATAAAGGCAGAGCAGTTATGAGTAGCCTTGTAGTGTTCTTTTTTGATAGCAGTAATAAAGTCACGCGCCTCTTCCTCACTATAGACACGCTTTGCATGGCAAATAAAGCGAGACTTTTTGATTTCTTCTTGGACTTGTCCGTCCTCTTTAATTGTTCTAAATTCCATGGTTTTATTGTACTAAAAAATAGTATAAATCGCTAGTTTTTCCGAACATATAAGTATGAAAGTTAATCCAAATTACCTTGGTCGTCTATTTACTGAACAAGAATTGAGTATCGAAGAGCGGCAACTGGCTAGACTGCTTCCTTCTATGAGAAGAGAGAAAGGACAACTAGTTTGTCAGCGTTGTGGCAGCATGGTTGAGGAAGAGTGGCATCTGCCTGTTGGAGCCTTTTATTGTCGAGAGTGTTTGATTATGAAGAGAGTTAGAAGTGATGAGTCCCTTTATTATTTCCCTCAAGAAGATTTTCCGAGACAAGATGTTCTCAACTGGTCTGGACAATTAACGCCTTTTCAAGAACAGGTGTCAAAGGGTTTGCTCCAAGCAGTAGATAAGAAGGAACCTAGCTTAGTTCATGCAGTTACGGGCGCTGGAAAGACAGAGATGATCTACCAAGTTGTTGCTAAAGTAATTAATAGGGGTGGAGCAGTCTGTCTGGCAAGTCCAAGAATAGATGTCTGCTTGGAGTTATATAAGCGGCTACAGAGTGATTTTACCTGTAAAATTTATCTACTACATGGTGAATCAGAGCCCTACTTTCGGACTCCCTTAGTGGTTGCTACAACACATCAGTTACTAAAATTCTATCAAGCTTTTGATTTATTAATAGTTGATGAAGTGGATGCTTTTCCTTATGTAGACAATCCCATACTGTATCATGCTGTCAATAACTGTGTAAAAGAGAGTGGTTTGAAAATTTTTTTGACGGCTACTTCTACAGATGAGTTGGATAAGAAGGTCAAGCAAGGGGAATTAAAGCGTCTTAGTCTACCACGCCGTTTTCATGGCAATCCTTTAGTTATTCCAAAGCCAGTTTGGTTATCTAACTTCGATAAACATTTACAAAAAAATCGTTTAGTATCCAAATTAAGGCGTTATATTGAGAAACAAAGAGAGACGGCTTATCCTTTACTGATTTTTGCATCAGAGATTGAAAAAGGAGAAAGGCTAAAGGAAATCTTACAGCGTGCCTTTCCCAATGAGAAAATTGGTTTTGTTTCTTCTGCTACAGAGGACCGTTTGCAACAAGTACAAGCCTTTCGAGATAGAGAGCTGACTATTTTGATAAGTACAACCATCCTAGAACGCGGGGTTACTTTCCCGTGTGTGGATGTTTTTGTAGTAGAAGCTAATCACCAACTCTTTACCAAGTCTAGTTTAATCCAAATTGGAGGACGAGTGGGGAGAAGTATGGATCGTCCTACAGGTCAACTTATCTTCTTTCATGATGGGATAAATAGATCTATCAAGAAAGCTATAAAGGAAGTCAAAGAGATGAATCAGGAGGCAAGTCTATGAAATGTCTAATATGTGGAAAAGATTTAGAAACTGAGTTATCATTCACAAGTTTATTGCTTCTCAAAAAAGAAGAGACATATACCTGCTCCGCTTGTTTTAATCATTTTGAAAGAATTAGTCCTGAACACTGCCCAACGTGTTTTAAGGAGGGGGAGACAAGTCCCTGTCAGGATTGTCAGTATTGGTATAAAGAAGGGACTCAAGTAGAGCATGAAGCTGTTTTTACCTATAATGAAGCCATGAAGGATTATTTTCATAGATATAAATTTGATGGAGATTATCTATTAAGGAAGGTATTTACAAAAGTTCTTTACCAAAAATTTCAAAAATATAAAGATTATCAGCTTGTGTTTATTCCGCTTAGCAAGGAGAGATTACAGCAAAGGGGATTTAATCAAGTAGAAGGTTTAATAGAGGAACGGGGATTTCTTATCACGATATTATGGATAAAAAAGAAGTTAAAGCCAGCTCATCTATGAACCGAGTGGACCGTTTGCAAGTAGAAAACCCCTTTGTAATCAAAGAGGGAGTGGAGATACCAGACAAGATTTTACTGTTTGATGATATCTATACAACAGGTGCTACAATAAATCGTATTAAAAAAATGTTGATAGAAGCTGGTTGTCAGAAAAATTAAAACATTTTCCCTCGTAAGATGAGGAAAAAAGATTGCAAAAAGATTATGAAAGCGTTATAATAAATGTAGAAAAAAACAAATATGTTTAGAAAGAAGGTACTTATATGATTAAATATAGTATCCGTGGTGAAAACCTAGAAGTAACTGAAGCAATTCGTGATTATGTAGTTTCTAAACTCGAAAAGATCGAAAAATACTTCCAAGCAGATCAAGAATTAGATGCGCGTGTCAACTTGAAAGTCTATCGTGAAAAAACTGCTAAGGTAGAAGTAACGATTCCACTTGGTTCTATTACCCTTCGTGCAGAAGATGTTTCTCAGGATATGTATGGATCTATCGACCTAGTGACAGATAAGATTGAACGTCAAATCCGTAAAAACAAAACAAAGATTGAGCGTAAAAACAGAAATAAAGTATCTACAAGTCAGCTGTTCACAGATGCTTTGGTTGAAGATACAGATATATCACAACCAAAAGTTGTTCGTTCAAAACAAATTGATTTGAAACCAATGGATTTAGAAGAAGCCATTCTACAAATGGACTTGCTAGGACATGATTTCTTCATCTACGTAGATGTTGAAGATGAATCAACAAATGTAATCTATCGTCGTGAAGATGGAGATATCGGTCTTCTAGAAGTAAAAGAATCATAAGATATTGTCGTTTAATATATAAGTGGGCTGTTGAAAGCAGCCCACTTATTTGATTTTACAAAGATATAAGTTGGAGTATTAACTCAACTTATAGGGCCATTTACTTTAATTAAGTAGACAAAAGAAAGCGCTTTAAGTTAAAATAGTCATGTCAACAAATATTGAGCGTAAAAATGTAAGCGCTCTAAATTAATTTATTACAAAGGAGTCCACAGATGGCAACTAAAGAAGAAATCTTGCGCGAATTATATCCAGAGGATCTATTCCACTATGCAGATGGTTTAACATTGGGAGAAGCAGAAGTTTTACAAGAAACTCGTCGTTTGGTTGAAAAACACCTTCGTCCTGTAATTAATGAATATTGGGAAGCACCTGATTTCCCATTCGAACAATTTTACGCTGTAGCAAAAGGCGCACAAATCATGAACAACCCTAAATTGTTCGAAGGAAGAGAAGGAAGCTACAAACCATCAGAACTTTACATCGCATTCTTGTACCTTGAATTAGGTCGTTTCGATGCTTCTATGGCAACATTCTTCACAGTACATGGTGGACTTTGCTACAACACAATCTTGCTTGGTGGTGATGAGCGTCAACAAAAAGAATTCCTTCCTAAATTGGCTGCATTTGACTGGCAAGGATGTTTCGCTTTGACTGAGCCATTGTCAGGTTCTGACATCGCTGGTGGTCTTGCTACAACAGCTGAGCGCGTTGGAGACAAATGGATCTTGAACGGTGAAAAACGTTGGATCGGTGGATCAGACACAGCTGACGTTGTTCCAGTATTCGCTCGCGACGTTGAAGATGGACGCGTGAAATGTTTCATCGTTCGTAAAGGTGCTCCAGGATACCACGCTGAGCCAATCCCTCACAAAGCTGCTCTTCGTTGCGTACGTAATGGTCACATTACTATGAAGAATGTTGAAGTTCCAGATTCAGACCGTTTGGTAAACATTAACGGTTTTGCTGATGTAGCTCGTATCTTGACATTTACTCGTGCTGACGTTGCTCACATTGCAACTGCAATCACTTGTGGTTCATTTGTTGCAGCTCTTAAATATGCTAAAGACCGTCAACAATTCAAACGTCCAATCGCTTCATTCCAGATCGTTCAAGAAATTGGCTAGAATGCAAGCTAACGCTGTAGCAGCACTTTCTTACTCAGCACGTATCGCAGAAATGCAAGAAGCTGGTAACGAATTGATGCTTAACTCTGCACTTGCTAAAATGCATAACTCATTGGTAATGCGTGAAACAGTTGCTCTTGCACGTGAAACATGTGGTGGTAACGGAATCACTCTTGAAACTGACGTAGCTCGCTTCTTCGCAGATGCTGAAGCAATTTACACTTACGAAGGTTCTCACGAAGTGAACGCATTGATCGTTGGTCGTGAACTCACTGGTATCGGTGCATTCGTATAATTCGTATAATAATGAATTTGGAACGGTTGCTTAGCATTTGCTGAAAGACCGTTCCGATTCTTTCTTTATAAACTTTATATATTAAAAATTAAGAGGAGAAAAATAATGAGTATTTCTAAAGTAATGATCATTGGTTCTGGTCAAATGGGAGGCGGAATCGCGCAAGTATTCGCTCAATCTGGTTTTACAGTATACCTTAATGACATTAAAGAAGAATTTGTACAAAGAGGGATTGATAACATCTCTAAACAATTAGCTCGTTCAGTAGAAAAAGGACGTATGTCAGAAGAAGAAAAAGGAAAAATCTTGGGTAACTTGATTCCTTCAATTTCTTACGAAGATGCTAAAAACGTTCAATTGGTTATTGAAGCAGCTACAGAAAAACAGAGATATCAAACTCAGCATCTTTAAACAATTGGATGAACTTACTGCTCCTGAAACAATTTTGGCTTCTAACACCTCATCTCTTTCTATTACGGATATTGCTGCGGCTACAGTTCATCAAGAACGTGTAATTGGTATGCACTTCTTCAACCCAGCACCAGTTATGAAGTTAGTTGAAGTGATTCGTGCTCTTCAAACTTCAGATGAAGTTGTAAAAGCAGTTCGTGAATTGACTGAAAAAATTGGAAAAACTGCAGTTGACGTTAAAGACTCTTATGGATTCGTTGTTAACCGTGTGTTGATTCCAATGATTAATGAAGCTATCTTTATCCTTGGTGAAGGTGTTGCTTCTGCAGAAGAAATTGATGAAGCTATGAAATTGGGTGCAAACCATCCAATTGGCCCATTGGCACTTGCTGACTTGATCGGATTGGATGTATGTTTGGCAATCATGGGAGTATTAAATAACGGCTTCGGTGATCCTAAATACCGTCCAGCACCTCTATTGAAGAAAATGGTTGAAGCTGGTAAACTAGGTCGTAAGACTAAAGAAGGATTCTTTAAATACTAAGATTATAAGGAGCAAATAATGAAAGAAGCAGTTATTGTTGCAGCGGTTCGTACACCTCTAGGTGCCTTCGGTGGAAGCTTGAAAGATGTTCCTGCTGTTGATTTGGGAAGTTTAGTTATCAAGAGCGCTATCGAAAGAGCTAACTTGAAACCAGAACAAGTTGATGAAGTTATCATGGGTAACGTCCTTGGTGCAGGCCTTGGACAAAACGTTGCACGTCAAATGAGTGTTAACGCGGGTATCCCAGTTGCTTCTCCAGCATTCACTATTAACAAAGTTTGTGGATCTGGTTTGAAAGCAGTTCAATTGGCAGCTCAAGCAGTATTGTGTGGAGATGCAGATATTGTTGTAGCCGGTGGTGCAGAAAATATGAGTCAAGCTCCTTACGTTGTTCAAAACCAACGTTGGGGATCTCGTATGGGAGACTCTAAAGTAGTAGATACTATGCTTCGCGATGGTTTGACAGATGGTTTCGAAGGTTTCCACATGGGGATCACAGCTGAAAACGTTGCTGAACAATACGGAATCACTCGTGAAGACCAAGATAACTTTGCTGTACAATCACAACAACGTGCAGTTGCTGCAATCGAAGCTGGACGCTTTAAAGAAGAAATCGTTCCAGTTGAAATTCCACAACGCCGTGGTGAGCCTATTGTATTTGATACAGATGAGTTCCCAAGAAAAGACGCTTCATTTGAAGGGCTTTCTAAACTTCGTCCAGTATTCAAGAAAGATGGTACTGTAACAGCTGGTAATGCTTCAGGTATCAATGATGGTGCAGCAGCAGTCGTAGTTATGAGTGCTGAAAAAGCTAAAGAATTGGGAGTTCCAGTATTGGCAACTATCAAATCTTACGCAAGCGCTGGTCTTGATCCAAAAGTTATGGGTTGTGGTCCAATCTATGCATCTCGTAAAGCACTTGAAAAAGGTGGATTTACAGTTGCAGATCTTGACTTGGTAGAATCAAACGAAGCATTTGCGGCTCAAGCATGTGCAGTTGGTAAAGAACTAGGTCTTGACCCAGAAAGTAAACGTTAACGGTGGAGCTATCGCTCTTGGACACCCAATCGGTGCTTCAGGATGCCGTATCTTAGTTACTCTTCTTCACGAAATGGAAAAACGTGATGCAAAACGTGGTCTTGCTACACTTTGTATCGGTGGAGGAATGGGTACTGCAGTTATCGTAGAACGTTAATTCCTACTTTATTCGATTGACTAAAATGTATTATATCTTACCTGAAATCTCCTCGGAGAATTTCGGGTAAGATATTTTTTATTCTAAATAATTAGAAGTCTAAAGTATCAAAAATAAAAGCGCTTTCCTATAAGATAAACTTATAGTTCCAAGCATAAATACTAAGTGGACGGTTGTTAATAAATAAGGTATTATTATAATGTAAGCACTTACATTGGTATCAGTATTTGTTGACGCAGTACTCTATACTCAAAATAACTTAAAGTAGGAGGAGAATAATGAGTAATACAGTTTTATTAGAGGTTAAAGATGGTATCGGTTATATCACCATTAACCGCCCAGCAGCTTTGAACGCGTTGAGTTCAGAGGTTTTGACGGATTTAAATCTTGTTTTGGATGAAGTAGAAAAACATGAAGACATCCGTGTTGTTATTTTGACTGGCCAAGGTGATAAAGCATTTGTTGCAGGGGCTGATATTAAGGAAATGGACCAAATGTCTCCAATTCAAGCCTTCGAATACATGACATATGCCAATGATACATTTACCCGTCTGTCTGATCTTACTCAACCGACTATTGCAGTTCTTAATGGATATGCTTTGGGAGGCGGTTTGGAGCTTGCACTCTCAACGGATATTAGAATTGGCTTTGAAAAGACGATGGTAGGATTCCCTGAAGTTGGCTTGGGTATCATTCCTGGTTTCGCAGGAACACAAAGAATGTCTCGTTTGATCGGTACTAGCAAGACAAAAGAATTGATCTACACTGCTAGAATCGTCAAAGGAAATGAAGCCTATGACCTAGGAATTTTGAACAAACTTGTTCCAGCTGAGGAATTATTGTCATCTGCTGAAGAACTAGCTAAAAGTATCATGAAAAATGCTCCGTTGGCTGTTGAAAAAGCTAAGCATGTCATTCAAGTTGGTTCAGAACTTCCTCTTAAGAATGCAATTCGTTTAGAGACAGAAGCTGAAGCTCTTCTCTTCTCTACTGAAGACAAAGTTGAAGGAATGCGTGCTTTTGTTGAAAAACGTAAAGCCGTGTTCAACCGTAAATAAAAATTGAGGTGTTAGTATGAAAGCTGTTTTATCATTACAAGAAGCTATTTCTAAAGTAAAACCTGGTGATGTCGTAGGGATTTCAGGATTCCTTGCTGTTGGTGAACCTTTGGAGTTAATCGAAGAGTTGGTTAGACAAAATCAACAAGATTTGACTTTGGTTTCAGTTGTTACTTCACATCCAGGTAAAGAAGTGGGTGTTGGACGCCTTTGTGAAAACCACCAAGTTAAAAAATATATTGCTGCCCACGTTGGTACATCTCCTGCTGCTCAAAAAGCATACTTTAGTGGAGAAATGGAAGTGGAATTCACTCCAATGGGTACTGTTGTTGAACGTCTTCACGCTGGTGGAGCAGGTCTTGGAGGAGTTTTGACACCGACAGGAGTTGGTACTATTTTAGAAAATGAACATGAAAAAGTAGTTCGCAATGGTCGCGAGTACCTCATTTATGACCCGCTAAAACTTGACGTAGCATTGATTAAAGCTACAAAAGCTGATAAGTACGGAAACTTGTACATTGATGGTACAACTAAGAACATTTCATTGCAACTAGCTCTTGCAGCAGATACAGTTATCGTTGAAACAAATGAAATTGTTGAAGTTGGTGAAATTAAACCGGATGACATCTATATTCCAGGTATCCTTGTTGACTATGTAGTCCAAGGCTAACTCCAGAAGAACACCACAAGATGATGGGTGACCTCTGGACAGAGACTAATAAATTAGCGGGGGTAAAGTAATATGAAACCAAAAGAAATTATTGCAAGACGTGTTGCTCTTGAATTTAAAGATGGTGATGTTGTAAACCTTGGATTTGGTATTCCAAATGCTTCTGCAGACTTCATCCCAGAAGGTGTTAACGTAATCCTTCAAGCAGAAAATGGTGCCCTTCGCTTTGGTGAAACACCAACTAAAGATAATTACAATCCAAACCTAGCAAACTCAGGTGGTGCGCCAATTACTCTCCTTCCAGGTGCTGCTTTGTTTGATTTGCAAACATCATTTGCAATTATTCGTGGTGGTCACGTTGATGCGACTGTCCTTGGAGCTCTTGAAGTAAGCCAAGACGGAAGCATTGCAAACTGGATTATCCCAGGAAAATTTGCACCAGGTATGGGTGGAGCGATGGACCTTTTGGTAGGTGCTAAACGCGTTATTGGAGCAATCCAACATACTACAGGTGGCGAATCTAAACTTTTGAAAGAGTGCACATTGCCTCTATCAGCTAAAGGAGTTTTAGATCTTGTCATTACAGAACTAGCTGTTTTTGGATTCAAAGATGGTAAATTCTTGTTGAAAGAAGTTGCACCAGGTGTAACTGTAGAAGAAGTTCTTGAAAAAACAGCCGGTGACGTTATTGTTGCAGAAGATGTGAAGACAATGCCTATCTAGGCTAATATTGGCTATTTTCTTCTGAACATGATATTATATATGTAAACGATACTATCGCCTTTTTAGGCGGTAGTATCAATTGGTATCTAAGTGAAAAAATAAATGGAAGTAGGGTGATAGCTAAGTGGATATTATACAAATGAACTATTTCATTAATATAGTCGAATGTGGTTGCAATCTATCGATTGCAGCAAAGAAGATCCATATTAGTCAGTCAGCCTTAAGTCAATTTGTAACAAATTTTGAAGCAGCTGAGGGGGATCCAATTATTCAATCGAAAGAATGGTAGATTGGAAAGTTTGACTGAGGCAGGACGAAAGATTTATCGTTTTGCCACAGAAATTGTTAATCGTCACGAAGAGATGCTTTCAATGATTCATATTGAATCACAAAAGCAGAGAGGGACTATTAATCTTGGTATTCCTTCTTTGATATTAAGAACGTTCTTCTCAAACACTCTACCGCATTTTTTGAGAAATAACCCTCACATCTATATTCAAGTTATAGAGGGTGGAGGGAAAGAAATTCACCAAAAAATGAGTGACGGTGATTTAAACCTAGCATTTTTAATTGAGCCAACGAACTTAGATGCACAAAAATTTGAACAACATATTATTCATTTAGACGAGTATGTTGCTTATATGGATAAACATCATCCATTAGCACAGAAAGAAGCGCTAGATTGGTCTGATCTTGCTGATTATGATTTAGCAATCTTTAATAAACATTTACGACTTATGATTTGGTGGTTGAGAAACTTCGTTCACAACGCATAAATACTAAATTTGCTTATTTATCATCTACTTGGGACTTTTTAATTGAGTCTACTTATCAAACAGATTTGATTACAATTTTACCAAAATCTGTTGAAACTCTTGTAGATAGTAGTCGCTTCCAAACTGTTCGATTTAATGACCCGATTCCTTTTAATGTTTGGTTCTGTAGACCGTACAAGGATTCCTATAACGAGGTCGAATCCTATGTGTATGAAGAATTGTTAAAAGGGTATTATCAACCTTTGTCTGAAAATTAGCTTGGGGTGAAGAGTGATGGTCTACAATGATAACCTTGCTAAAAGGTATAATGCAGAAATAAGCAGTCTAATTGCAAGCTATTTTGAGCATAGAACAGATAAAAATCAATTTCCAAGAGAATTGTTCGATAAGTTTATTGAATCTTTTGATATATTTTCATCCATCGTAAGGGATGAAGATTCGATTTTAAGTGAAGAATTCATGACTTTTATTCGTATAATCTCAAAAGAATTTGCTGCTTTTTCGACAGTTTTATTAACGCAGGCTTGCTATGGGATTTATCCTATTAATCGATACGGTAGTCCCAAACAAAAAAGTCTATATCTTGAAAAATTAATTAAAGGAGAGATATTGGCTGGTCTAGGTTTTTCTGAGGGATATCTTGGCGAAAATCTAGAATTAGTGAATACAACTGCGACTAAAACAAGTAATGGATGGCGTCTTTCAGGTAAGAAATCGATTGTTTCAAATTGCCGTTTTTACGGATATACTTTTTATATTTGCCAAAGTAGAAAATGATGAAAAGAAACCGTCGTTTGGATTTTTTATCGTAGACACTAAGGATCCAGGTGTTTATTTTGGAGAAGATATCCCTAAACAAGGACTAAAAGGTTTACCAATCAGTTCAGTTACTTTTGATAATATTGAATTATCAGAGGATAGTTTATTAGGGATGACTTTAGCTGGTCAAGAACAGTTAAGTGACTTTGTTCGAAAAGCTTCAATTAGGTTTAAGCGCAGTTTCTATTGGAATTTCCGAAGGAGCTTTTTGAAAAAAAGGTTTATCTTTTCTAAAGGTGAAACGTGGTTTTGGTAAGAGGTTGATTGATGCGACGATTTATCAACATCAATTTGCTGATTTATATACAAAAACTATGTGCAGCAGAAGCGTATTTTAATTCATATAAAAAAATCAAATGTTAGATGATTCTTTGTATGTTTCACAGATTAAATTATTTACTACAAAAAGTAGCTATTGAAATTTCTGAAGAGATTATCAGATTAATAGGTCCGCTACAAGCACAGGATAAAAAGCCCGATTGATCGTTATTTAAAAAGATGCTAAAACTATTGAAAGTTACGGGAAATCTGGAGACTCAATTCGAAAAAAGAATAGCACACCAGTGGCTAAAGGAGTAATAAAATGACAGAACTCAAGTTGCAAGAGTATCAATTTCATAATATGAAGTTGACATGGCTACGAGGAGCTGATAAATTAACTGATGCAGGGACATTATTTGGTCCTGTTCCAAAAGTTGTGTGGTCACGTTACTACCCAACTAATGAAGCGAATATGATGTCTGAGTTGACAGATCCGATCTTGATTCAATACCAAGGGAAGAATTACCTGATGGATGCAAGTTTCGATACGGCAAAATTGTCTGAGAAACAAAGACGCAATCTTGGAATTTTATCTGAAAGTAAAATTGAAGAGAGTTTAGAGCTTTTAGGTTTGTCTCCAGAGAAGATTGATTATGTACTGATGACACATATGCACCATGACCATTCAGGTGGTTTGACACGCGTTAATTCTGAGGGCAATCTTGTTTCTAAGTTTCCAAATGCAAAGATTATTGTCAATGATATAGAATGGTACGAGATGAGAAATCCAAATAATCGTACTCGCGGAACTTATCTGAAAGAGAATTGGGAACCGATTCAAGACCAGGTTACAACTTTCTCTGATTCTGTTGAGATTATTCCAGAAATTCAAATGATTCATACAAGCGGACATAGTAATGGTCACTGTATTATTTTACTTAAACAAGGTGAAGATACAATGATTCACATGGGAGATTTGATGCTAACACACGCTCATCGAAATCCACTATGGGTCCCAGCTGTAGATGATTATCCAATGAAATCTATTTCAGCAAAAGAAAAATGGCTTAAGCAAGCCTTTGAAAATGGTTATAAATTCTTCTTCTATCATGATCAATTTTTTGCAGTTGCAGAATTTGATAAAGAAGGTAAAGAATTTGTGAACTATGTTTTACGCTCACGTCCACCAGTGATTCCATTTACAGAACAGCAAGATCGTAGACCAGACTTTTTATAATAGTTGCGTATAAGGAGACAAATGACTAAATTCTCTTGTTTGTTAGATACAGGAAAATAGCCTGTTGAATTTCAAACAAAACTGAACCGAAAATAAAGGAGTAAACATATGTCTATTACTAAACTTTTGCAAATCAAATACCCTATTTTCCAAGGAGCTATGGCTCAAATTTCTCACTATCAACTTGCTGCTGCTGTTTCAGAAGCTGGAGGATTAGGAATTATTGCCTCTGGTGGTATGACAGGAGAACAACTTCGCGAAGAAATTCGTGAATTGAGAAAATTAACTGACAAACCTTTTGGTGTTAATATCATGTTAATGATGAAAAACATCAAGGATATTGTAACAGTTATTATCGAAGAAAAAGTTCCGGTTGTTACTACTGGTGCAGGAACTCCAAAACATATCATGCCATATTTGAAAGAAGCTGGTGTTAAAGTGATTCCTGTGGTTGCTAGTGTAAAACATGCTCAAAAAATGCAAGAACTCGGGGTTGATGCAGTTGTTGCTGAAGGTTCAGAAGCCGGAGGACATATTGGTGACACTAACACTATGGCTTTGATTCCACAAATTGTAGACGCTGTTGATATTCCTGTTATCGCTGCGGGTGGTATTGCTGACGGTCGTGGATTGGCTGCTGCCTTTACACTTGGAGCTCAAGGTGTACAAATGGGTACTATCTTCTTGGCTTCAAACGAATGTCCAATTGCTGATGCTTATAAAGAAGCTGTCCTTGCAGCAAATGATACAGCAACTGCTGTTACTGGACGTATCGCAGGAGCTCCTGTTCGTTGTATTCGCAATGAAATGACAGACCACTACATCGAATTAGAACAAAAAGGTACAAACCGTGAAGAGCTTGAGGAAATTACTATCGGTTCACTTTCTAAAGCTGTTTACGAAGGTGATACTGTACACGGTTCAATGATGAGTGGACAAATTGCAGGTATGGTAAAAGAAATTAAACCATGTAAAGAAATCATCGAAACAATCGTGGCAGAAGCACAAGAACGTCTTAAACACGTTGAAATTTCAGTAGGCGAATAATCTATCCAACAGAGTAGATTCATAAGGCAAATATAGAAGTATATCTATAGGAGGGCGACTTAATCGCCCTCCTTTTTCTTTAAAAGCTTGATGCAACACTTGTCTAGCATGTCTATAAACTTCCTTAAGTTCGCTTTTTGCCTCTATTTATGGTATAATAATGCGCAAGAGGTTTCGAATGAAAAAAATGAAAAAAATCCCTTTTTAATATACCTATTTTCTATGACGGCATTTACAGTCATGTCTGTATTGGTTATTTTCTTGAAAGATGATTTTGTCACAATAGCAAGCCTATTTTTCTTTATTGTAGCATTTTTATTGTTATTTAATTTTCAGAGAAAATGCTATCAGAAAACTGAAATTGAGCAAATTCAATATGTAAACCACCAAGCTGAAGATAGTCTAAGTACACTATTAGAACGGATGCCGGTTGGAGTAATCAAACTCAACATGGATAGTATTGAAATTGAATGGTTTAATCCCTATGCCGAGCTAATTCTAACAACTGAAGATGGGGAGATTGATATTTCCCAAGTTCAAGAAATCATAAAAGCGTCTATATCTTCTCCTGGTGTTTATGCCAATATTGGAGAGAAGCGTTACGCTGTTCATCTTGACAGAAATTCTGGAGTTTTATACTTTTTTGATGTGTCAGGAGAGTATGAAGCGACAGTTGAACTGGCTACTAGTCGTCCAGTTATTGGTGTTATCTCAGTTGACAACTATGATGATTTAGAAAATGAAACGTCTGAATCTGATATCAGCCAGATCAATAGCTTTGTTGCCAATTTTGTTGAGGAATTTACAAGACAGCATAAGATGTTTTCACGCCGCGTTGGCATGGATCGCTTTTACCTGTTTACAGACTATATCGTTCTTGAACATTTGATGAAGGATAAGTTCTCTGTCATTGATACCTTCCGTGAGGAAGCTAAACAAAGGAATCTACCTTTAACGATTAGTATGGGACTTTCATATGGAGACGGTGATCACGAGAGCATTGGTAAGGTTGCTTTATCCAACCTTAACTTAGCTGAAGTTCGTGGCGGAGATCAGGTTGTCGTACGAGAAAATGATGAGACTAAGAATCCAGTCTACTTTGGTGGAGGCTCTGTTGCGTCTGTTAAACGTACAAGAACTCGTACGAGAGCAATGATGACTGCAATTTCTGAAAAGCTGAAAAGTGTTGATCGTGTATTCATCGTTGGGCATAAAAACTTAGACATGGATGCTTTAGGTTCGGCTGTCGGTATGCAGTTATTCTCTAGCAATGTAATGGACGAGTCCTATGTTGTTTATGATGCTGAGCAAATGTCTCCTGATATTCATAGAGCTATAGAATTTTTAGAAAACGAGGGAGTGACAAAACTTCTTCCTCTAACTGAAGCAATGGATATGGTGACGACACGTTCATTATTAGTCATGGTTGACCACTCTAAGACGGCCTTGACACTCTCAAAAGAGTTTTATGACTTGTTTACTCAAACCATTGTCATCGACCATCATCGACGAGATCAGGACTTCCCTGACAATGCAGCTATTACCTATATTGAAAGCGGAGCTAGCAGTGCAAGTGAATTAGTGACTGAGTTAATACAGTTCCAAATTCTAAGAAGATTCGTTTGAGTCGTATTCAAGCAAGCCTACTGATGGGTGGTATTATGCTTGATACTAAGAATTTCACGTCTCGTGTGACTAGTCGAACTTTTGATGTGGCTAGCTATTTACGAACACGTGGAAGTGATAGTGTTGTAATTCAAGATATATCAGCGACTGATTTTGAAGAGTACCGTTTAGTAAATGAATTAATTTTACAAGGCCAAATGGTGCAACCATCTATTCTGGTAGCCCAAGCTTTAGAGAATAAGGAATATGATACGGTTGTTATTAGTAAAGCGGCAGACGCTATGCTTGCTATGTCAGGTATAGAAGCTAGTTTTGTGGTTGCAAGGAATCTCCAGGGAGATATTTCTATTTCTGCACGTAGCCGCAGTAAGATTAATGTACAACGTATAATGGAAGAGTTAGGCGGTGGAGGTCACTTTAATTTAGCAGCAGCGCGTTTGAGTGATATGACCCTACAGGAAGCCGGAGATAAATTAAAGAAAGTAATCTCTAATGATATAACAGAAAAGGAGACAGAAGAATGAAGGTAATCTTTTTTAGCAGATGTTAAAGGTAAAGGAAAAAAAGGCGAAATTAAGGAAGTTCCTACAGGTTATGCACAAAACTTCTTAATCAAGAAAAATCTTGCTAAAGAAGCGACAGCACAAGCGATTGGAGAGTTGCGCGGTAAGCAGAAATCAGAAGAAAAAGCGCATGCTGAACTTCTAGCTGAAGCACAAGAAATCAAAGCAAAACTTGAAGCTGAAGAAACGATTGTTGAGTTTGTAGAGAAGGTAGGTCCAGATGGACGTACTTTTGGTTCTATTACCAATAAGAAAATTGCTGAAGAACTCCAAAAACAATTTGGAATTAAAATTGATAAACGTCACATCCAAGTACAAGCGCCAATTCGAGCAGTTGGTTTGATTGATGTACCTGTAAAGATTTATCAAGATGTAACTAGCGTCATCAATCTTCGTGTAAAAGAAGGCTAAGCTAGATTTGAGTAATGATTTTGTAAAAGGAAGGAAAGTCTGATGGCAGAAGTAGCAGAACTACGAGTTCAGCCCCAGGATATTTTGGCAGAACAATCTGTATTGGGAGCTATATTTATTGATGAAAGTAAGCTCGTATTTGTTCGAGAATATATTGATTCTCGAGACTTCTTTAAGTACGCTCACCGTTTGATTTTTCAGGCTATGGTGGATCTGTCTGATCGTGGCGAAGCAATTGATGCAACAACTGTTCGTACCATTTTAGATAATCAGAATGATTTACAAAATATTGGTGGCCTGTCCTACCTTGTTGAAATCATCAACTCTGTTCCAACCTCTGCCAATGCTGAGTATTATGCAAAAATTGTGGCAGAAAAAGCCATGCTTCGTCGCTTGATAGCTAAATTAACAGATTCTGTTAATCAAGCTTATGAAGCATCTAGTCCTGTGGATGAAATTATTGCTCAGGCAGAAAAGGGCTTGATTGATGTTAGCGAAAATGCCAATCGTAGTGGGTTTAGAAATATTCGTGATATCCTAAACCTGAACTTTGGAAATTTGGAAACTCGCTCACAACAAACATCGGATATTACAGGAATTGCTACTGGTTATCAAGATTTGGATCATATGACTACAGGTTTACACGAGGAAGAGTTGATTATTATAGCAGCTCGTCCTGCTGTTGGTAAGACGGCCTTTGCTTTAAATATTGCTCAAAACATTGGAACCAAGTTAGATAAAACAGTTGCTATCTTCTCGCTAGAGATGGGGGCAGAGAGCTTAGTCGACCGTATGTTGGCTGCTGAAGGTTTGGTAGAGTCTCACTCTATCCGTACAGGGCAATTGACTGAGGAAGAGTGGCGCAAATATACGATTGCTCAAGGTAATCTTGCAAAAGCAAGTATCTATATCGATGATACACCAGGGATTCGAATCACAGAGATTCGTTCTCGTGCGAGAAAATTGTCACAGGAAACAGGTAATCTTGGTTTAATTTTGATTGACTACCTACAGCTAATCACAGGAACTGGTCGAGAAAATCGACAGCAAGAAGTTTCTGAAATTTCTCGTCAGTTGAAGATTCTAGCAAAGGAACTCAAAGTTCCAGTCATTGCCCTTAGTCAGTTATCTCGTGGAGTTGAGCAACGCCAAGATAAAAGACCAGTTTTATCCGATATTCGTGAATCGGGATCTATCGAGCAAGATGCGGATATTGTAGCCTTTCTTTACCGTGAAGACTACTATGATAGAACTGGTGGAGAAGAGGAAGGTCTTCCGAATAATAAGGTAGAAGTCATTATTGAGAAAAACCGTAGCGGTGCTCGTGGGACAGTTGAGTTGATTTTCCAAAGAATATAACAAATTTTCAAGTATTTCAAAGAGAGAGGAACAAAGATGACAGATGCATTTACAGATGTAGCTAAGATGAAAAAAATCAAAGAAGAAATCAAGGCGCATGAAGGACAAGTCGTTGAGATGACCCTAGAAAATGGTCGTAAACGTCAAAAAAATAAGTTAGGAAAATTGATAGAAGTGTATCCGTCACTCTTTATCGTTGAGTTTGGTAATGTTGAAGGAGATAAACAAGCTAATGTCTATGTTGAATCCTTTACTTACTCAGATATCTTAACTGAAAAGAATTTGATTCGATACTTGGACGAGGAATAATTATCTAAAAGTGGGAAATTTCCCACTTTTTTCTTTTTCTCCCGAATAAGTTATTTGAGGATAACCTCAAAAATTTATATCACTAAAGGAGAATGAATGACATTTACTAAAGCAGGAAATAAAAAGGCTATTACTCTAAAAAAAGCTACTGTAGGAACAGCTTCCCTATTGCTGGCAGGTGCTTTTTTATTTGGAGCTGGATCTGTTCAGGCTGATCAATTGGCTCAAGCCTCTAGAGCACGAGGGGATGATTACCCTCATTACTATAAAAATGGAAGCCAAGATATTGACAAATGGCGTCTATACTCTAGACAATGCACTTCTTTCGCTGCTTTTCGTTTAAGTAACGCCAATGGATTTGAGCTACCTCCAGCATACGGAAATGCTAGGGAGTGGGGCTATCGTGCTCAACGAGAAGGTTATCGTGTGGATAAGACTCCGACAATTGGTTCAATTGCTTGGGACGGAAGCGGAGACTATGGCCACGTTGCATGGGTTTCAAATGTTTTTGGTGATATGATTGAAATTGAAGAATACAACTATGGATATACAGGTAAGTATAATCGTCGAACGATAAAAGCAAGTTCTATGACAGGCTTCATTCACTTTAAGGATCTGGGAGTTACGAGTAAAGCTCCTATTGTACCTGTAACTCCATCCCTTGGGACTCCTGGGACTCATTTGTTTACAGAAAAAGCTGCTATTATGAACCAGCCATCACAACAGGCTGCGATTATTGACTATTATTACCCTGGAGAAAGTGTTCATTACGATCAGACTCTTGAAAAAGATGGCTATAAATGGCTTTCTTATCTATCCCGAACTGGTAGTAGAAGATATGTCCAGCTAACTAAAATAGCCACCTCTAAGAGTGGATGGGAAAAACAGGGGACAACTTGGTACTACTTTGAAAATGGGAAGGTATCGCTTGGTTGGAAAAAGATAAACGGCAGTTGGTACTATTTCCAAACAAGTGGTGCCATGAGAACAGGTTGGCTAAAAGACGGTTCCAAGTGGTATTACCTGAAATCGTCTGGAGAAATGCAGACGGGTTGGTTGAAGGACAAAGGCATTTGGTATTATTTTGAAAGCTCAGGAGCTATGAAAACAGATCAGTGGTTCCAGGTTTCAGGGAAATATTATTACGTGAATGCATCTGGAGAATTGGCAGTAGATACGACAATCGATGGATTCCAAGTTGATAGCAATGGTGCGCGAGTTGAAAAAACATCCCAATAAGCCTTCTCCTTTAATCTAACTCTTAGCAATGGTATTTTTCCCTGCTTTCCTATATAATGGGTGTATGGACAAGAAAAAATTATTATTGATTGATGGTTCTTCGGTTGCTTTCCGAGCATTCTTTGCACTTTATCAGCAACTGGATCGTTTTAAAAATGACAATGGACTACATACCAATGCAATCTATGGATTTCATCTGATGCTAAATCACCTATTGGAACGTGTCCAACCGAGTCATATCCTGGTTGCTTTTGATGCAGGAAAGACAACTTTCCGTACAGAGATGTATGCTGATTATAAGGGTGGCCGTGCTAAGACTCCGGATGAGTTTCGTGAGCAATTTCCCTTTATTCGTGAGTTGCTAGACCATCTTGGGATTCGTCATTATGAGTTGGCCCAGTATGAAGCAGATGATATCATTGGTACCTTGGGACGCTTGGCTGAAAAGGATTCTTTTGATGTAACTATCGTCAGTGGAGACAAGGACTTGATTCAGTTGACAGATGAACATACAGTGGTTGAGATTTCTAAGAAAGGTGTAGCTGAATTTGAGGCGTTTACACCAGAATATCTCATGGAAAAGATGGGCATCACACCAGCTCAGTTCATTGATCTTAAAGCCCTCATGGGAGATAAGTCAGATAATATCCCTGGTGTAACTAAGATTGGTGAAAAGACTGGGATCAAGCTCTTGTTAGAACATGGCTCGCTTGAAGGTATTTATGAAAATATTGACAGCATGAAGGCTTCAAAGATGAAGGAAAATCTTGTCAATGACAAGGAACAAGCCTTTCTGTCTAAAACACTAGCTACCATCGACACGAAAGCGCCAATCGAGATAGGTCTGGATGATTTGGTCTATAGTGGGCCAAATGTGGAAAACCTTGGGAAATTCTACGATGAGATGGGCTTTAAGCAGCTCAAGCAAGCCTTGAATGCTTCTCAGACTAACCAAGCTGAGACTTTGAATTTCACTATGGTGGATAAAGTAAGTCAAGATATGCTGAGTGCCGACTCTATCTTTCTCTTTGAACTTTTTGGTGAAAATTACCATACAGATGACTTGGTTGGTTTGGCCTGGTCATGCGGAGACAAGCTCTATGCTACAGATAAGCTGGAACTTCTGCAGGATCCGATTCTTAAGGATTTTCTAGAAAAAACATCTCTGAAAGTGTATGACTTTAAGAAAGCTAAAGTTCTCTTAAATCGCTTTGGTTTGAATTTACAGGCTCCTGCTTTTGACAGCCGTTTGGCTAAGTATCTTCTCTCAACAGTAGAGAATAATGAAATTTCAACCATTGCTAGTCTATACGGTAAGACATATTTACCTGATGATGAAACCTTCTACGGCAAGGGTGTCAAGAAAGCTATCCCTGAGCGAGAGAAATTCTTGGAACACTTAGCTCGTAAGGTTGCTGTTTTAGTTGAAACTGAACCTGTTTTACTTGACAAGTTAAGTGAAAACGGTCAATTAGACCTCCTATATGAGATGGAGCAACCTCTGGCCCTTGTTCTAGCTAAGATGGAAATCGCTGGGATCAAGGTCAAAAAAGAAACTTTGCTTGAGATGCAAGCTGAAAATGAGCTTGTTATTGAAAAGCTGACGCAAGAGATTTATGAACTAGCTGGTCAGGAATTTAATATCAACTCGCCTAAACAACTTGGTGAATTGCTTTTTGAAAAGCTAGGTCTCCCTCTCGAATACACCAAGAAAACCAAGACCGGTTACTCGACAGCGGTAGATGTCCTGGAACGTCTAGCCCCTATTGCCCCAATTGTTAAGAAAATTCTTGATTACCGTCAGATTGCTAAGATTCAATCGACTTATGTGATTGGTTTGCAGGACTGGATTTTGCATGATGGCAAGATTCACACGCGCTATGTCCAAGATTTAACTCAGACAGGGCGTCTGTCTAGTGTGGATCCAAACTTGCAAAATATTCCTGTGCGCTTGGAACAAGGTCGCCTCATTCGTAAGGCTTTCGTGCCAGAGTGGGAGGATAGTGTCCTTCTCAGCTCGGACTATTCACAGATTGAGTTGCGAGTTTTGGCACATATCTCTAAAGATGAGCACTTAATCAAGGCCTTCCAAGAGGGAGCTGATATCCATACCTCGACAGCCATGCGAGTCTTTGGAATTGAACGTCCTGAAGATGTGACTCCAAACGATCGTCGCAATGCCAAGGCTGTCAACTTTGGAGTGGTTTACGGAATTTCAGACTTTGGTTTATCCAATAACCTAGGTATCAGCCGTAAAGAGGCTAAAGCATACATCGACACTTACTTTGAACGCTTCCCTGGTATCAAAAATTACATGGATGAAGTCGTTCGTGAGGCGCGTGATAAGGGTTATGTAGAGACTCTCTTCAAACGTCGTCGTGAGTTGCCAGATATCAATTCGCGTAACTTTAACATTCGTGGTTTTGCGGAACGTACAGCAATCAACTCACCTATCCAAGGATCGGCTGCAGATATTCTCAAAATAGCTATGATTCAACTAGATAAGGCCTTGGTTGCAGGTGGTTATCAAACTAAGATGCTGTTACAAGTACACGATGAAATTGTTCTTGAAGTGCCTAAGTCAGAATTGGCAGAGATGAAAAAATTAGTCAAACAAACCATGGAAGAAGCCATTCAACTCAGTGTGCCCCTGATTGCTGATGAAAATGAAGGCGTGACTTGGTATGAGGCCAAATAAAAAATAGACTATTAGACAAAAAGAATCCCCTTGAACATTATGGTTCAAAGGGGATTTTTCTTTCAGGAAAAGACAAAAGTGAAACTATCTAGCTAATAGTAGGATTTATTTGATTTGTTTCTTTTGTTCTTTTTTTGCAAGGATTGGTAGAATAACACCTAAACCAATCAGAATAATTGGGGTCAAGATATTTGTAAGAAGAGAGAATTGCCAAGCAGTTGGATTCTCAGCATAGCTAATTTTTGGAACCATACCTAGAATACAAGCAAAGGCAGTGAAGAGGAAGCACCAAGTACCGATCACAAAGCCAAGCTTAGGATTGTTAACAAACTTGTATTCCGCATTTTTGTATGTTTTCCAAGCGCGATTGAGCATCATATAGGCAAGGAATACCCAAAGATAACGCATCGGCATCACAATAGAATTGAGGTTGGTCATCCATTTTACAAGTCCGTCAATTTCTTGGATACCAAAAATTGGAAGGATGATGATAAGGCTAACGAGGACGCCTGTAAGGAGGTAGCCGTTAATGAGGACACCTTTTTCAGTACGTTTACGAAGCCAGCTTGGGATGTAGTTTTCGTCAGCGTTATTGAGTAGGATTTGTAATGGTGCGTCAATAGAGAAGGCAAGTGCCGCGATTTGTCCGACCATATTTGTAAGAGCGTAAATCACAACGAAAAGATTTCCAACTCCCCAAGAATTTCCTAACATTTGGAAGGCTTGATAAGCACCATTACGCATGAGGTCTTCAGGGATGTTATTACCATCAAATAGCATTCCCATGGCAACTGAACCAAGGATAGCAGAGAGACCTACCATGATTGCCATGACAATCATACCTTTTGGAAATTCTTTTGCAGGGTTGCGAGTTTGATTCACATAAGGGGAAATTTTTTCACAACCACCAACTGCAAAGACCAGTAGTGAGATGGTTGTAAAATAAGAAAAATCAAAGTTTGGAATGTAGGTGCTCAGTTGATCCATGTGTGGTGTCGCAAACTGAACGTCTGGTTTGATGAAAGGTAGACCGATAGCTAAAAGCACAAAGAGTAAAGACATGATCAACATGGCACTTCCTGCCAAGCTACCGATGACTTTCAGAGTTGTCAATCCTTTTGTAGAAAGGTAGAGGAAAAGTCCAAAGATTAGCAAGCAGAGAATAACAATCCAGTGGAAGTCAATTTGTTTTAGAAATTGTCCATTACCCTGCAAGGCCCATCCAAGCGGAATCAGGATTCCTTGAGGCTTTTGTGCGAGGTAAGGAATGTGAACAACCCAGTAGGTCCAAGCAGCGAAGTAGGCTAGGCGTTTGGTTGATGTTTTTTCGACCCATTCACTAACACCGCTTCCGCTTTCCTTAAAGGTAGAACCTAGTTGTCCTACAATGAGGGAATAAGGGATGAAGTAGAGTGCCAGGATTAAAACCCAAGATACGACGACTGAAATTCCCTGTTGAGAGTAGTTGTTAACAACGTTTCCTAGCCCCCAAACCATGTTGAAGGCAATCAGAGAAACCATCAGCCAATTAAGTTGGTGTTGATCTTTTTTCATAATGTCTCCTTTTCTGATAATTTTAGTATATCATGTTTTTTTGAAAGCGCCTAACAAAATTTGAAATTTACTATAAAAAAGTAAAAAGCTAGCTAACAGATAGAGAGTGGAGCTTGTTGATTGAGAAAAATATTTTCCACAACTTGTGGATAACTCAAGGTATCAACAACAACTGTCTCTTTATAATTTTAATAGGAAAAAGAGAGACGAAATTTATAGAATAGGAAACAAATCAATCTTTTATAAACCTTGTTAGAACAAGGTTTATAGACTTTATTCTCTTGTACATCCTATGAACTTGGATTGGAAAGATATTTTGGAAAAACTTGAAAATCTTTTCCGATGAAAGGTTGAAGGTTATTCACAGTTTGTGGATAACTTTATATGGATAAGAAGACCCCTTTGCGTCTGACAAAGGGGTTAGGTTATTAATGTTTTGGTAACCAACTGAGATTAAAGTCAAGGGTTTGAGCATTAAGCAGTTCCTGATGACTGATGGTTTGTTTTTCTTTCCCGTCCAATCGACAGTCTTTGACAAAGTGGAAGTGTTCATGATTTTGCTGAGTACGAATATCCAACCACTGTTCTTTTTCTGCAAGATAGACACGAAGGTGGTCAAAGAGTGGAATTCCAAGGTCATAGTTTGCTTTTCCTGGACAGGTTGGGTAAAGCCCAAGAGCAGACCAGACATACCAAGCTGATAGACTACCGTTATCCTCATCTCCTGGATAAGCATCCCAGCCAGATCGAAAGGCTTTTTGACGAAGGGTCTTGATTAGGAGACTGGTATATTGAGGATAATTACTATATCGGAAAAGATAAGGGATGTGGCAACTTGGTTGGTTTGAAATGGCTAGTTGACCAAATGGCGCTGTTGCCATTTCGCTCATCTCATGGATTTCATAACCATAGCCGGTCGTTTCAAAGAGTGGGAGACTTTGACAAGCTTTCAAAAGATAGTCGCTAAAGGCTTCTTTTCCCCCCATTAGTTGGCTCAGCCCAGAAATGTCATGTAAGACACCGAGACTGGCTTGAATAGCTGAGCATTCGGCATAGTCCCGCCCCCAACTATAAGGAGAAAAGTCAGGACGGAAGTTGCCATCTACATCACGCGCCCTCATATATCTTATCTCAGGGTCAAAGAGGTTTTGATAGTTTTTAGAATAGTGAGCATAGATTTGAGCCAGCTCTTCTTGACCTAATTTTGCTGCGCAGGTAGAGATACAAAATCACTGTAAGCATAGTCTAGTGTGTGGCTGACACTTTCATGGAAGTCTGTGGATAGGTAGCCAAGTTCTTGGTATTGGGCCAGTCCGTGTCGCCCGTTGATAGCTCTTGGATCTGCCTTGGTCGCAGTTTCAATCATGGCTTTGAGAAATTCCTCCTCAAGCTCAGGCGCCATGCCTTTACAAGCACTATCCGCAATAAGACCATCAATCAAAGTACCAGGCATCATTCCTCGTTCGTCAGGCGCCAGCCACTTAGGGAGATATCCCGTGTCGCGGTAGCTATTGAGGAAGCCCTCAAGAAATTGGCGATAGTATTCCGGAATAATCAAGGCAAAGAGTGGGAATGAAGTGCGGAAGGTATCCCAAAAACCATTATTGGTATAGAGCAGACCGGGATTGATAGTTCCTGAAGCTAGGTCCTTATGAATATTTTCACCTTGCTCATTTACCTCATAAAAGGTTTGCGGGAAGAGGAAAAGTCTGTAGAGGCAGTGGTCAAAAAATGTTCTGTCTACTGGCCCAGTTTCCACAACATCAAAGCGACCTAGAAGATTTTCCCAACTTGCTTTAGCGTTTGTTTTCGTTTCTTCAAAATCTTGTTTAGGAAGATTAAAGAGGGCTTGTTCTTTGGAAATAAAGGAAGTCGCCAGTTGAACCTGAGCTTCCGCTCCAGCCAAGTCAATACGCCAGTCTTGTCCTTCTTGTTTGATAGATAATATTTCTACTGAAAATGCGAGGACAGTGAACATGACTAGGGGACTTTTGTTTGTTTCGGTTAATCCGCTTTGTCGAATGTCGATAGTACGATTATCCACTTGCTCTAATGTTAAGTCATCAGCTGCATGCACATAGAGTGAGAGGTTCTTGCCCTGAGTTTGTCTTAGTTGAATAGAAGCTCCATAGCAAGTCGGACTTAACTGAGTTTCAATCTGATAGCGCAGGGAGAAGATTTTCAAATAATGAGGCTGGAAAGAAGCTTTATCCTGAGCATAAGAAGACTGACGATGGAAGAGAGTGTCACCTCTGATTTCTCCTGTAACAGGAGTCAGTAGCAACCAAGAATAATCGCCAATCCAAGGGCTAGGCTGATGGGTTAGTCGAATACCCTGAAAGATAGGAATATGGGGATCAAAAAACCAAGATCCTTTCTGGTCATTAGTTTGTGGAACAAAGTAATTCATCCCAAAAGGAACCCCCTGTGTAAGGTAGAGTGTTTCCTCGAGAAAAGTCATGTTTGCTCGCGGTGCCAAAGCGGGTATCGATGGTTTCAAGTATCGGTTTCATAGAATATCCTTTAGCTGTTTTCTACATTATATCAGAAAAAATGCTTTAGAAAAGGAGTTTCAAATATAACAATTTTGTAGAAAAATGACTATCATTTGTGTATATATTTTCTGGGCTAAAAGCTATATACTGAAAATGAATCTTGTTTGAATGAGGTAAAAGTTTATGGTATATTCTAAAGAAATTGTTAGAGAATGGCTAGATGAAGTAGCAGAACGTGCCAAGGAACATCCTGAATGGGTTGATGTCTTTGAACGTTGCTACACAGATACTTTAGACAATACAGTTGAAATCTTAGAAGACGGCTCAACTTTTGTACTAACTGGAGATATCCCAGCTATGTGGCTCCGTGATTCAACTGCTCAGCTGAGACCATACCTTCATGTGGCAAAAAGAGACCCTCGTTTGCGCCAGACCATTGCTGGTTTGGTTAAACGTCAGATGACCTTGATTCTCAAGGATCCCTATGCCAACTCTTTCAATATTGAGGAGAACTGGAAGGGTCATCACGAGACAGACCATACAGACCTCAATGGCTGGATTTGGGAGCGTAAGTATGAAGTGGATTCGCTTTGCTACCCCTTGCAGTTGGCTTATCTCCTTTGGAAAGAAACTGGTGAGACTAGCCAGTTTGATGAGACTTTTGTTACAGCGACCAAGGAAATCCTCCATCTCTGGACAGTGGAACAAGACCACAACAATTCACCTTATCGCTTTGTTCGTGACACCGATCGTAAGGAAGACACTCTGGTAAATGATGGCTTTGGTCCTGACTTTGCCGTTACAGGAATGACCTGGTCAGCCTTCCGTCCAAGCGATGACTGCTGTCAGTATAGCTACTTGATTCCATCCAATATGTTTGCAGTGGTTGTTTTGGGTTATGTTCAAGAAATATTTGCAACACTAGACTTAGCTGATAGCGAGAGTATTATTGCTGATGCCAAACGTCTCCAAGCCGAGATTCAAGAAGGAATCGAAAACTATGCCTACACTACCAACAGCAAGGGTGAAAAAATTTATGCCTTCGAAGTAGACGGTTTAGGAAATGCTAGCATCATGGACGACCCTAACGTACCAAGTTTGTTAGCTGCTCCATATCTTGGTTACTGTGATGTCAATGACGAAGTGTATCAAGCAACTCGTCGCACCATTCTCAGCCCTGAAAATCCCTACTTCTATGAAGGAGAGTACGCAAGTGGGCTTGGAAGTTCTCATACCTTCTATCGTTATATCTGGCCGATTGCTCTATCTATCCAAGGCTTAACTGCTACAGATAAAGCTGAGAAAAAATACTTGCTAGACCAGCTAGTTGCATGTGATGGCGGAACAGGTGTGATGCATGAAAGCTTCCACGTAGATGACCCGACTCTCTACTCTCGTGAATGGTTCTCATGGGCCAATATGATGTTCTGTGAGTTGGTCTTGGACTACTTGGATATTCGATAATGAGTTTTAGCTCGATAGATTCTTGTACAGAATCACAAATATATTTTTAAATTTAAGTTAGAATGAGGTTTTACTTCATGGAAAATGTTGTTGTACATATCATCTCTCACAGTCACTGGGATCGTGAGTGGTATCTACCTTTTGAAAGTCACCGCATGCAATTGGTGGAACTTTTTGACAATCTTTTTTGATCTTTTTGAAAATGATCCTGAGTTCAAGAGTTTCCACCTAGATGGACAAACCATTGTCCTCGATGACTATTTAGAAATTCGCCCTGAAAATCGTGACAAGGTGCAGCGTTATATCGATGAAGGGAAACTCAAGATTGGTCCTTTCTACATCTTGCAGGATGATTACTTAATCTCCAGTGAAGCCAATGTCCGCAATACCTTGATTGGCCAAGCTGAATGTGCTAAATGGGGCAAATCTACTCAAATCGGTTACTTCCCTGATACCTTTGGGAATATGGGACAAGCTCCTCAAATCCTTCAAAAATCAGGCATTCACGTAGCGGCCTTTGGTCGTGGTGTCAAACCAATTGGATTTGACAACCAAGTCCTCGAAGATGAGCAATTTACCTCTCAATTTTCTGAGATGTACTGGCAGGGTGCGGATGGTAGCCGTGTACTCGGCATTCTCTTTGCTAACTGGTACAGTAACGGGAACGAGATTCCAGTGGATAAAGATGAAGCCTTGACCTTCTGGAAACAAAAATTGGCAGACGTTCGTGACTATGCATCGACCAACCAATGGTTGATGATGAACGGCTGTGACCATCAGCCTGTACAGAGAAATATTAGCGAAGCGATTCGTGTGGCAAACGAACTCTTCCCAGACGTGACCTTTATTCATAGCTCCTTTGACGAATATGTCCAAGCAGTGGAAAGTGCACTTCCTGAACACCTATCAACGGTTACAGGTGAGTTGACTAGCCAGGAAACAGATGGTTGGTACACCCTTGCCAATACCTCTTCTTCACGTATTTACCTCAAACAAGCCTTCCAAGAAAATAGCAGCTTGTTAGAGCAGGTCGTGGAACCATTAACCATTCTCACAGGAGGTCATAACCACAAAGATCAATTGACCTATGCTTGGAAAGTACTTTTACAAAATGCACCACACGACAGTATATGTGGCTGTAGTATTGACGAAGTTCACCATGAAATGGAAGTTCGTTTTGCCAAAGTCAATCAAGTTGGGAATTTTGTCAGAGCAATCTTCTCAATGAATGGAAGGGTAAATTAGCTACCCAAAATGCACAAAGCAATCACATCTTTACCGTTGTTAACACAGCTTTACATGACAAGGTTGATACAGTCAGTGTTGTAGTGGATGTTGTTACTTGTGATTTCAAAGAATTGCATCCAACAGAAGGTTACAAGAAGATGGCAGCTGTGTCCTTGCCAGATTATCATGTTGAAGATTTGGATGGACATGTCCTTGAGGCTAAAATCGAAGACTTGGGAGCAAGTTTTGGCTATACTTTACCTAAGGATAAATTCCGCCAACCCTATATTGCTCGTCAAGTGCGCGTGACCATCCCTGTTCACCTAGCTCCGCTTTCTTGGGCAAGTTTCCAATTGGTTGAAGGCCAAGCAGAACACCGTGATGGTATTTATCAAAATGGAGTGATTGACACACCATTTGTAACTGTAAGTGTAGATCAAGGCATCACTGTCTATGACAAGACGACCCATGAAGCATACGAAGACTTCATCCAATTTGAGGACCGTGGAGATATTGGTAACGAATATATCTACTTCCAGCCAAAAGGAACTGAGCCAATCTACGCTCAACTGAAAGGCTATGAAGTCTTAGAAAACAATGCTCGCTATGCCAAAGTACTTCTCAAACATTACTTGACTATTCCAGTCAGTGCAGATGAAAAATTGGATGCGGAGCAAAGAGGAATCATCGAGTTTATGAAACGTGATGCAGGTCGTTCAGAAGAATTGACAACTATTTCTCTTGAAACTGAGATGACTGTCTTTGTGGACAATCCACAGATTCGTTTCAAGACTCGCTTTACCAATACTGCCAAAGACCACCGCATCCGTCTCTTGGTTAAACCCACAATACTCGACCAAGCAATGATTCTGAAAGTATTTATGAGGTTGTGACACGACCAAACAAACCAGCAGCTTCTTGGGAAAATCCTGAAAACCCGCAACACCAACAAGCCTTTGTCAGCCTTTATGATGATGAAAAAGGTGTAACTGTAGCCAACAAAGGATTGCACGAGTATGAAATCCTTGGAGATGACACCATTGCAGTGACTCTTCTTCGTGCTTCAGGTGAACTTGGAGACTGGGGCTACTTCCCTACTCCAGAAGCCCAGTGCTTGCGTGATGTAGAGGTTGAGTTTGCAGTAGAGTGCCACCAAGCAGGCGAACGCTTCTCGGCCTTTCGTCGTGCCAAGGCCTTCCAAGTGCCATTTACAGGCCTTCAAGTTACAAAACAAGAAGGAAGTGTTGTAGCTACGGGTAGTCTCTTCAACCATCCGGCTTTGAGCTTGCCACAAGTCTGCCCGACAGCCTTTAAGGTGGCTGAAAATGAAGAAGGCTATGTCCTTCGTTACTACAATATGAGTCAAGAAAATGTCCGCATATCTGAAAAACAACAGACCATTCTTGACTTGCTGGAACGCCCATATCCAGTTCACTCAGGATTATTGGCACCACATGAAATTCGTACAGAATTGATTAAAAAAGAAGAAATCTGATTTCAAAAAGTAAACATAAAAAGAAAGGAGGAGCGAAAAAGTAAGAATCAACTACTGACTCGCTCCTTTTTACAGGTGAAAGCCATGACCCTTGCAACCATTGATATCGGAGGAACTGGGATTAAGTTTGCTAGTCTAACTCCTGATGGAAAGATTTTGGATAAGACCAGTACTCCAACCCCTCAGACTCTAGAAGACTTATTGTTTTGGTTGGACCAACGCTTGTCAGAAAAGGACTACAGCGGGATTGCCATGAGTGTACCAGGTGCAGTTAATCAAGAGACAGGTGTTATTGAGGGAATTAGTGCTATTTCTTATATTCATGGATTTTCTTGGTATGAAGCCCTTGCTCATCACAAGTTACCTATCCATCTAGAGAATGATGCTAACTGTGTTGGGCTCAGTGAATTGCTAGCTCATCCTGAGATTGAAAATGCAGCCTGTGTCGTTATTGGTACAGGGATTGGTGGTGCCATGATTATCAATGGGAAACTTCACAGAGGTCGTCATGGCTTAGGAGGAGAGTTTGGTTATATGACAACCATTGAACCCGCAGAAAAACTCAACAACTGGTCGTTACTAGCTTCTACAGGAAATATGGTTCGTTATGTGATTGAAATCAGGTCAGTCTGACTGGGATGGCCGTAAGATTTATCAAGAGGCTGCGGCAGGAAATGCCCTTTGCCAAGAAGCCATTGAACGCATGAATCGTAACCTAGCTCAAGGTCTGCTCAATATCCAGTACCTAATCGACCCAGATGTCATTAGCCTAGGTGGCTCTATCAGTCAGAACCCTGATTTTATCAAAGGTGTGCAAAAAGCAGTAGACGCCTTTGTGGACAGATATGAAGAATATACAATCGCTCCAGTCATTCAAGCTTGCACCTATCACGCAGATGCCAATCTCTACGGTGCCCTTGTCAACTGGTTACAGGAGGAAAACCAATGGTAATTTTTACAGGACTTAGTTCCAAACAAGCGCAAGCTATCGAAGTATTAAAAAATCACATTTCCCTACCGGATGTAGAAGTGGCAGTTGCTCAATCTGACCAAGCGTCTATCTCTATCAAGGGTGAGAGTGGACAGTATCATTTGACCTACCGCCAACCTCATCAACTTTACCGTGCCTTATCCGTGCTAGCAACAGCTTTAGCAGAAGGTGATAAGGTCGAGATTGAAGAACAAGCTGCCTATGAAGATTTAGCTTACATGGCAGACTGTTCGCGAAATGCCGTGATCAATGTAGCGTCTGCTAAGCAGATGATTGAACTTCTAGCTCTGATGGGTTACTCAACCTTTGAGCTCTACATGGAAGACACCTATCAGATTGAAGGGCAACCTTACTTTGGTTATTTCCGCGGGGCTTATTCAGCTGAAGAATTACAGGAAATCGAAGCTTACGCCCATCAGTTTGACATGACCTTTGTACCATGTATCCAGACCTTAGCTCACTTATCTGCCTTTGTCAAATGGGGTGTCAAAGAAGTTCAGCAACTTCGTGATGTAGAGGACATTCTCCTCATCGGCGAAGAAAAAGTTTACGACCTAATTGACGGCATGTTTGCGACTTTGTCTAAGCTACAAACACGCAAGGTCAATATCGGGATGGACGAAGCTCACTTGGTTGGTTTGGGACGCTATCTCATCTTAAACGGAGTTGTGGACCGTAGCCTCCTCATGTGTCAACATTTGGAGCGCGTGCTGGATATTGCCGATAAGTATGGTTTCCACTGTCAGATGTGGAGTGATATGTTCTTCAAGCTCATGTCAGCAGATGGTCAGTATGACCGTGAGGTGGAAATTCCCGAGGGAACACGTGTTTACCTAGATCGCCTAAAAGACCGTGTGACCTTGGTTTACTGGGATTATTATCAGGATAGCGAAGAAAAATACAACCGTAACTTTAATAACCACCACAAGATCAGCCAAGATATCGTCTTTGCAGGTGGTGCCTGGAAGTGGATTGGCTTCACACCACACAATCATTTCAGTCGTCTCATCGCTGTCGAAGCTAACAAAGCCTGCCGTGCCAATCAGATCGAGGAAGTTATTGTGACTGGCTGGGGGACAATGGTGGTGAAACAGCCCATTCTCTATTCTGCCAAGCTTGCAAATCTGGGCAGAACTCAGCTACCGCAATGACTTAGAGCGTTTGTCAGCTCATTTCAAGACCAATACAGGTCTATCCGTTGAGGACTTTATGCAGTTGGATTTGGCTAACCTTTTACCAGACCTACCAGATAATCTTAGTGGTATCAATCCCAATCGCTATGTCTTTTATCAGGATGTTCTTTGCCCAATTCTTGACAAGCACATGACTCCTGAACAGGATAGACCTCACTTTGCCCAAGCAGCTGAGACTCTTGCTACTATTAAAGAAAAAAAGCAGGCGCTTATGCTTATCTTTTTGAAACTCAGGCACAGTTGAATGTCATTTTAAGTGATAAAGTTGATGTAGGCCGACGCATTCGTCAAGCCTATCAAGCAGATGATAAAGAAAGCTTGCAACAAATTGCCAGAGAGGAATTACCAAAACTCAGAAGTGAGATTGAAACCTTCCACAAACTCTTTAGCCAGCAATGGCTGAAAGAAAACAAGGTCTTTGGATTGGATACAGTAGATATCCGTATGGGTGGACTCTTGCAACGAATTAAGCGAGCAGAAAGCCGTATTGAGGCTTATTTGGCGGGTGATATTTCTCGCATTGATGAACTAGAAGTAGAAATCTTGCCGTTTAATGATTTCTACGGAGATAAGGACTTCGCAGCAACGACAGCCAACCAGTGGCATACTATTGCGACAGCTTCGACAATCTATACTACATAAAAATCAGAACACCCTGCATGAAGCAGAGTGTTTCTCGTGAAACATACTTTTATAAACAAAAATTTCTCCACAAAAAAATAATTTGTGGAGTTTTTTTCTATAATTAGTAGTTTAAACTATCATAAAAAAATAGGAGTATACTATTGATGTAAACGTTATCATGTCTAGAACGGAGAATTTTGACGTTTTAGAAAATAAAAAGGGAGGAAATTATGAATAAGTTTTCAAAGACCTTAAGAGACAACTGGATTTTTCTCTTAATGGTTCTACCAGGAACGCTTTGGTTGATTTTATTCTTCTATATCCCTGTATTTGGAAATGTGGTCGCCTTTAAAGATTACCGGATGACGGGAGAAGGATTTATCCACAGTATTATGAATAGTAAATGGGTTGGACTAGATAACTTTAAGTTCTTGTTTAGTTCAAGAGATGCCTTTGTTATCACTCGAAATACTGTTCTTTACAACCTCGGATTCATCTTTATCGGCTTGATTGTGTCGGTTGGAATTGCCATTATCCTCAGTGAGCTTCGCTCTAAGCAAATGGTTAAAATATTCCAGACTTCTATGTTATTCCCTTACTTCCTATCATGGGTTATCATCAGTTTCTTTACAGATGCTTTCCTTAACATCGATAAGGGGGTCATCAACCGTTTCTTGCAAACGATCGGTATGAAGGGAATTAACTTCTATGCTGACTTAGGTATCTGGCCATATCTCCTACTTTTCCTAGGTATCTGGAAAGGTTTTGGATATAGTAGTGTTATGTACTACGCAACCATTATGGGGATTGACCCAACCTATTACGAGGCGGCGACAGTGGACGGGGCTAGCAAATGGCAACGTATCCGTAACGTAACCATTCCTCAGTTGACACCGCTTGTGACAGTATTGACCATTCTGGCAGTCGGAAACATCTTCCGTGCAGACTTCGGTCTCTTCTATCAAATTCCTCACAACGCTGGACAGCTTTATAGTGTAACAAACGTATTAGACGTCTATGTCTTTAACGGATTGACTCAAACAGCAGATATCGGTATGGCTTCAGCAGCTGGTCTCTATCAGTCAGTTGTAGGTTTGATTCTGGTTATCCTATCAAACTTACTTGCAAGACGTGTTGATCCTAACTCGGCACTATTCTAGAAAGGAGGAGCATATGGCAAAAAACATTCAAAAAGGAAAAATTGATAATGTCGGCATACACTCCTTCGGAAAAAAAGCAAACATATTCTTCAGTATTATATCAGGTTTGCTGGCCTTCTCTTGTATATTGCCCTTTATCTTCGTAATCATTATATCAGTTACAGATGAAACCAGTATCGTCCAAAATGGATACAGTTTCTTCCCTTCTAAATTTGGGTTAGATGGGTTTGAGTTTTTGACTCAGTTTCAAGATAAGATTTTACAAGCACTCTTTATCTCTGTGTTTGTAACGGTCGTTGGTACATTGACAAACGTCTTCATCACAACAACTTATGCCTATGCCATCTCACGTTCAACATTTAAGTATCGTAAATTCTTTACAATCTTCGCTCTTCTTAGTATGTTGTTCAATGCTGGTTTGGTACCAGGCTACATCGTGGTGACTCAATTGCTTCACCTTGTGATACCATTTGGGCTTTGATTATTCCAATGCTGCTATCTCCATTCAACATCATGTTGATGCGTTCCTTCTTCAAGAAGACTATCCCAGAAGCAATTCTCGAATCAGCTCGTATCGATGGTGCCAGCGAGGCTCGGATCTTCTTCCAGATCTGTTTGCCGCTTTCATTACCAGGTATTGCAACCATCACGCTTCTGACAGCTCTTGGCTTTTGGAATGACTGGTTTAACGCTCTTCTTTACATCAAGAGTGACAACTTGTATCCATTGCAATATTTGCTCATGCAGATTCAACAAAATATGGACTACATTGCTAAGTCAGTTGGTTTGTCAGGTCAACTTGCAGTTGCCCTTCCAAAAGAGACAGGACGTATGGCAATGGTTGTAGTTGCAACCCTTCCTATTGCGATTTTATATCCATTCTTCCAACGCTACTTTGTAAAGGTTTGACCATCGGTGGTGTTAAAGAATAGTGCTAGTTGAGAAATACAGTTTCTCCATCTCTAACTTCGTCATTGTGATAGAAGTTAAATATCATTACATTGTTTATAATTAAAAATAAAAAAAGGAGTTTTTATCATGAAAAACTGGAAAAAATATGCTTTTACTTCAGCTAGCCTTCTAGCTTTGGCTGCTGGACTTGCAGCTTGTGGTAACCTTAAAGGAAACAACCAAAAAAAGCTGCTGAATCATCATCATCGTCATCAGGTGATAAGACTGTTATCAAAATGTACCAAATCGGTGACAAACCAGATAACTTGGATGAATTGCTAGAAAATGCAAACAAAATCATCGGAGAAAAAGTTGGTGCTAAATTGGATATCCAATACCTTGGTTGGGGTGACTACGGTAAGAAAATGTCAGTTATCACATCATCAGGTGAAAACTATGATATCGCATTTGCAGATAACTACATCGTAAACGCTCAAAAAGGTGCTTATGCTGACTTGACTGAATTGTACAAGAAAGAAGGAGCAGAACTCTACAAAGCGCTTGACCCAGCTTACATCAAAGGTAACACTGTAAACGGCAAGATCTATGCAGTTCCAGTTGCAGCTAACGTTGCATCTTCACAAAACTTTGCCTTCAACGGTACTCTTCTTGAAAAATATGGAATTGACATCTCAGGTGTAACTTCATACGAAACACTTGAACCAGTTTTGAAACAAATCAAAGAAAAAGCTCCAGATGTAGTTCCATTTGCAGTTACTAAGAACTTTATCCCATCTGAAAACTTCGACTACCCAGTAGCAAACGGACTTCCATTCGTTATCGACCTTGAAGGGGACACTACTAAGATCGTGAACCGTTACGAAGTTCCTCGTTTCGTAGAACACTTGAAGACTCTTCACAAATTCTACGAAGAAGGATACATTCCAAAAGACGTAGCAACAAGCGATACTTCATTTGACCTTCAACAAGATACTTGGTTCGTACGTGAAGAAACAGTAGGACCAGCTGACTACGGTAACAGCTTGCTTTCTCGTGTTGCTAACAAAGACATCCAAATCAAACCATTTACTAACTTCATCAAGAAAAACCAAACAACTCAAGTTGCAAACTTTGTAATCTCAAACAACTCTAAGAACAAAGAAAAAGCAATGGAAGTGTTGAACCTCTTGAACACTAACCCAGAACTCTTGAACGGTCTTGTTTACGGTCCAGAAGGCAAGAACTGGGAAAAAGTTGCAGGTAAAGAAAACCGTGTTAAAGTCCTTGATGGATACAAAGGAAACACTCACATGTCAGGATGGAACACTGGTAACAACTGGATCCTTTACATCAACGAAAACGTAACAGATGAGCAAATTGCACAATCTAAGAAAGATTTGGAAACTGCAAAAGAATCTCCAGCGCTTGGATTCATCTTTAACACTGACAGCGTGAAATCTGAAATCTCAGCAATCACTAATACTATGCAACAATTCGATACAGCTATCAACACTGGTACTGTAGACCCAGAAAAAGCTATTCCAGAATTGATGGAAAAACTTAAGTCTGAAGGTGCATACCAAAAAGTATTGGATGAAATGCAAAAACAATATGATGAATTCTTGAAAAGCAAATAATTCATAAATCCTAATTGATTTCGTGTATTCATTCCTAAAAATTGTAATCACTACCTTGTCTGGATATTTCCAGATGGGGTAGTGATTCTTTTTGTATTTGGTACGAAAATACTAAAGAGAGCGACTAGAAAAGCTTTTTAAATACAATATGATAGTATATGAATAGGGCTTAATTGAGCTAATACCCCTATTAGTTTAATTAAGTAGATTTTTAAAATGAATCTAGCTTATAATAATAGTGTAAGACAATGAAAGCGCTTAACATTGTGAAAATTACTTTATTTGCTTGGTGATTTCTAGATTGGCTATCTAGGCAGAGTAAATGACAATCGACAATTTTTGTCAACAATTCCCTCTGGGGATAAGAATTTTACATGAGGTTATTCATATGAAAAAAACACCCAATCGTTGGTTAATTTTGGCAGCAGCCATTTTAACGAATCTCTCTCTAGGTGCTGGTTACGCCTGGTCAGTCTTTCAAAAGGCACTGCTAGAAACCAATGCTAGTCAAGGATGGGTTCAAGCCCAAACTTCTTTAGCCTTTAGTATTTCTTTTGCAATGGTACCTGTTGGTATGATTATTTTTGGTCCTAAAGTCGATTCAGTAGGACCTAAGAAATTTGTATTCCTAGGTGGTATTCTCTTCGGTGCTGGTATGTTCGCTACTGGATTTGCTACCACTCTTCCAGTCCTTTATCTCACTTACGGGGTTGTCCTAGGACTTGGTATTGGTTCAGCTTATGGAGCATCTACTTCAGTTGCTACTAAGTGGTTCCCAGATAAAAAAGGTCTAGCTGGTGGTTTGACAGCAGCAGGTTTCGGGTTAGGTCCCCTTATTATCGGTCCAGTTGCCAAATCTTTGATTGCTTCTATGGGTGTTTACTCAACATTCAAAGTATTAGGTATCATTCTTCTAATTGTTATTTGTACTTCTTCATTGGTAATGGAGAAAGCTCCTGCGGCTGCACCGGCAGCTGGAGCGTCTCAACCAGAAGGTAAAACTTACAAAGAAATGCTTCGTGATGGAAATTACTGGCTTCTATGGTTGATTTACGTTCTTGGTGCTACTGGTGGAATGATGATCATCGGTACTGCAGCATCAATTTCTGACCAGTATCAACTTGTAGGAGAAGCTACACTCTTCGTTATGTTAGTATCTATCGCTAATACATTTGGACGTATCTTCTGGGGTTCAGTATCTGATAAGATCGGCCGCTACCCTACAGTTATCGCTATGTTTGGAGCAATTGCTGTTGGATTATTGCTTACAGCCTTGTTCAAAGGTCCAGGAAGCATCTTGGCTATTCTTGGAGTTATGATGGTTGCCTTGTCATTCGGTGGATTCCTAGGTTCATTCCCAGGTATCACTGCTGAAAACTGGGGAGTAACTTATGTAGGAACAAACTACGGTTGGATGTTTACTGCATACGGTGTGGCTGCGATTGCTGGTCCACAGCTTGGTGCACGTCTTGCACAAGCAAATCAAGGAGACTACACAATGGCCTTCTTCATCGTTATCGGTATGGCTATCGTTGGTATTCTTCTCCAACTCTTCTACATGTCTAAAGCTAAAAAAGCATAAACATTAATCCTTGGAATTTTCCAAGGATTTTTATTATTTTTGAATTAGATGTAGGATTGCAAATCAAAACTAGCTCCTGCCAGAGGAGGTTAATTTTCAGTCAAATAAATTGCAATCGCTTTTCTTTATCGGTATACTAGTATAGTTAGATGAAAAAAATTCTGAAAAATTTAAGAATAGAAAAGAGAACAAATCTTATGGCAAAAGATATTCGTGTCTTACTTTACTACCTCTATACTCCAATTGAGAATGCGGAACAATTCGCTGCAGATCATTTGGCCTTCTGTAAATCTATCGGTCTAAAAGGTCGTATCCTTGTGGCTGATGAGGGTATTAACGGAACAGTTTCAGGTGACTACGAAACAACACAAAAATATATGGACTATGTTCACAGTCTCCCAGGAATGGAGAACTTATGGTTCAAGATTGATGAGGAAAACGAGCAAGCCTTCAAGAAGATGTTTGTTCGCTACAAAAAAAGAAATTGTTCACCTTGGTCTTGAAGACAATGAGTTTGACAATGACATCAATCCATTAGAAACAACTGGTGCTTACCTATCTCCAAAAGAGTTCAAGGAAGCTTTACTTGATGAAGATACCGTTGTCTTAGATACACGTAATGACTATGAATATGATTTAGGTCATTTCCGAGGAGCAATTCGTCCAGAAATCCGTAACTTCCGCGAGTTACCACAGTGGGTTCGTGATAACAAGGAAAAATTCATGGATAAACGTGTCGTGGTTTACTGTACAGGTGGAGTACGTTGTGAAAAATTCTCTGGTTGGATGGTTCGTGAAGGTTACAAAGATGTTGGTCAATTGCATGGCGGTATCGCAACATACGGTAAAGACCCAGAAGTTCAAGGTGAGCTTTGGGATGGGAAATGTATGTTTTTGATGAGCGTATCGCAGTGGATATCAACCATGTGAATCCAACCGTTGTTGGTAAGGACTGGTTTGATGGAACACCATGTGAGCGCTACGTTAACTGTGGCAATCCATTCTGTAACCGTCGTATCTTAACGTCAGAAGAAAATGAAGATAAATACCTTCGCGGGTGCTCACATGAGTGCCGTGTTCATCCACGCAATCGTTATGTCTTAGAACATGAATTAACAGAAGCTGATGTAATTGAGCGTTTAGCAGTACTTGGTGAGAGTTTAGATCCAGCTACAGCAGTATAAAAAGCAAACAGTCCTGACGGGCTGTTTTTCTATGCTTTTTACCCAAAAATCTAAAATTTGTTTCTGCATCTTTCAGGAAAATAGTGTATACTATATGTAAACGATTTCAAAGGAGCCCATGTATGGTGAAAGCATTTTTTATTCCAAATAAACAAAGTGTCCTGGGACAACAGGAGATTTTAACAGCAAAATCAATCTTAGCCCTTGTAGATGGCTTGGAATCTCATAGTTATGATGCTATCTATCTCCGTCAGCCTCTCAATCGTCTTGAGTATATCGAGTGTGCTGTTGTGGGTAAGTCTCAATTTCTCTTTAAAGTTAGCTATGAAGATAGCAAGAAAGGCTATCAAGTTGTCATTCCTGATTTTATCACAAGAGCTGACTGGGAAATTATAGAAGATCTTTTGCGAGCATTTTCTAGTAAGATAGGAGAAGCAGTTGAAGGTTTTGAGGACTTCGACTTGAATCTTTATTTCCAAGAAACTGTTAAAAACTATTTAGCTGACAAGGCTGCTCGTCTATATTTCTGCCAAGGAATTCTTTCACCTATTTATTTTAATAAGACGGATTTGGAAGCTTTCTTAGAACAAGATGGTTTGACACGTTTTGAAACTCTGGTCAAAAAGGTTCAAGAGTCTGATGCTTATCTTGCAACCCTCAGATTTTACCCAGATGGCCAAGGCAAGATTCACGGCATCTACCATTTAGCCCAGGGAGTTAAGACTATCTTACCGAAGGGGCCTGTTGTTCCTGCTCCTTACATTGAGCAGTTGGCAGGTAAAGATGTCATCTGGGAGATTGACTTGGTGAAAATATCTGGAGATGGTTCTAAGCCTGAAGACTATGAAGCAGTAGCCAGATTAGATTACAAAGCCTTTTTAGAAGCTCTTCCAAAAGAACTTTATCAGGACTTGGATGCCAATCAAATAGTGGTAGGACCTGTTTTAGGGGAAGATTTTGAAGCATTAGTAAATAGTGAACTAGAGAAATAAACGAAAGATAGTAGTTCTAAAAATAAGAAAAGGCAGATTTTTGGTCTGCTTTTTGTGTACAAGAAATCCTGTCAAGAGCTGACAGGATTTTATATTACATAAAGGCTAGAATTCGGAGATAATCAAAAACCAGTGCCATTTCTGCTAGGAAAAAGAGAAATAGGATGCTTCCGTTGACCAGGAAGGCCAAGAGAAGGCGATAGAAGGGGTCGGTTTGACTATCTTTACTAGGTTTTGAGATGATATAGAGGTTAGCAAGAAGTACCATGCCTAGGCTAATGAGACATAGAAGGATGGCAAACTTGAGACTGTTAAAGAATGCGAAGAAACTAGCCAGACCTGTCAAAAGGATAGGAATAGCGAAGAGTCTGCTGTGCTCTTGAAATGTTTTTTCTAGTGTCCAGTCATTATTTTGATCGACAAAACGTTTGACTATGAATCCACCCATGAGGACAGAAAAGAAGAATAAGCTTGTCGCTACCAAAATAGATAAGGCAGAAAAAAGACTGAGCGAAGGGAGTTGGTCAAATACTTGCGTATTAGCTGCGGCCATCTGACCGTAGTAAGCTTGCTTGATATGATAAATGCTAAAGAAGAAGCTAATGGCAGTGAAGAGAGTCAGTAGTGAAAAAGCGTTGTAGCTGTGTTTCTTATCTGTATCGAAACTAGCTGTTGGTTCTTTCAGAGCTCCTCGTAGCCAAATCCAAAAATCAGCCAATTCTTCTTTGAAGATTGCAGTTTTTGTAGGGACAGGATCTGGAACAAATGGACTTTCCAAGGATTTGTTGGTCAAAGGTTTGCTTGTCTGAGAAACTTCTTTAACAGGTTCTTCTGACTGGTCTGTCTTTGTTGCCAGTTCTTCTTCAGCTTCTTGTTCTTCAGTCTCTGCTTTTTCTAGGTCAGCATCCTGTTCTTCGGGCTTGGCTTGAAGATTTTCTTCAGCCACTGGCGCCTCTTCTTTTTCTTTCAGTTCTTCCTCGGGAATGACTGGATCAGATGGGTTTTCTTTTTTCTCATTGTTGGCTGTTTTCTCAAAATCAGCACTTTCGAACCATTCTTGAGTCATGATGAGACCTCCTTTTTTTTATTTCTTGTTTGAGTAGTAATGATAAATGATGGTTATTAATGATTTCTCGAATTGGGTGAGCGATCCGGTTCGTCTGGAATGTTGATATCTCGACCTGCCTTTGCGACGAGGAGGTCTTGTGTATCTTTTTTCTCTACTTTGTAAGGATTGGAGAATTCTTCGTCCCTATTTACATCATTTCCCTGGACAGGATTCACTCCTTCTCGAGTTCGATGATAGATAGCCCCATATTCTGATGAGAGATTGAGATTGATTCGTTCAAGCTCTTTTCGGGACAACATGAGTATGATGTCATTTTCTGCTTCGAATTCTACCTTACCGTGCACTTGGATGTCGTCTGCAGAGATATGTTGATGTTCTGCTTGGATACGGCTATCTGTTAGACTGGTTTCAAACACATTGACAATTCCAGTTGTGGTCAGCTGGCTATTTTTAATTTCGCTATTAGTGATACGAAGAAGATAGCCATTTGACTGAATCTTGGCATTGCTGACTTTTACATCGGCAATCGAAAGGACACCGTGGTCGACCTGGCCGGTTAGATTTTTTAATTCTCTTCCTTTTGGCAGCGATAGAACGACCTCGTCATTGCGGCTTGAGACTCTGCTTACGATAAATAGGATACCCTCGATACTAGAACCTACAAAGCGGTGTGTCGTTGACTTGGTGTCAGAAATCTCAAGCGTTTTTTCTTTGATAGAATGCTGGAGGTTTTCTTTTTTAGAGATGGTCGGGTGATACTGAAGGTGAATCTTGTTATCGCTAGATTCTCTAATGACTAACGAATGTTCTGTCAGTGACATGTTAAGATTTTCAATATCTTGATCAAAAACGAGCTCTTCCATTCGGCTCTCAAAGACTGGTTTTTGTGACATTGCAAGGAGGCCTCTGACACCGTCTGTTTGGATGCCGATGATCATCATGGAAAAACCGATGATACTGGTAACAACACCAAAGATAAGAAATCCTTTTGTCCATTTACGCATGTCTTTCACCTCTCTTTCCTCTATTAAGAATCCATTGGATAAGTCGAAGAACTAGTAATCCAAAGAAACGTGCTACATAGGAAGTTGCTAGTAAGACTAGAGACGAAGCTCCGATCGCTAGTAAGCCTCCACCAAAAATCAGTATAAAAGCAGATGTCGATTCAGCCAGAACGTAGAAGCTTTCAAATAGGAGAACGCCTCCTAGGATTAGTCCAGCTACTGATACAGCAAAGAAGGCTATAAGTACGCTGACAGCAGCGATAAAAATCCCGATGATAGCCATGAGAAGACCAATTCCGACTGGAATTCCGATAGGAGCTGCAAGAAGGGCTAGTAGAGCGATGCGTAAAATATGGCGGTCGTTCTTGCTGGAATTTTCTTCGTTGATTTTCTTATCAAGAAGTGTAGTCAGGATGTCATGGGCAGCTTCTTTTGGACTTCCCAGGCTAGCGATAAGCTCCTCCTCACCTTCTGGACCCGCATCATCAAAGAGTTCTTTGAAGTAGTCCATGGCTTCGATGCGATCAGATTGAGGAAGCTTCATCAGATAGGCTTCAAGCTGATTCAAATATTCAGTTCTTGTCATGGCGAATGCTCCCTTCTATGATGCCGTTGATAGTGTCAGTGTAAAGTGTCCACTCTTCCCTGAGTACAAATAGTTGCTCCTCCCCAATCTCTGTTAAGGAGTAGTATTTCCGCATCCGACCTTGGTATTCGCGAGAGTATGTAGTCAGATAGCGGTTGGTATCCAGTTTTTCAAGATGGGGTAGAGGGTAGATTCCTTGATTTTGGCAATGAGTTTAATGGTTTGACTAATTTCATAACCATAGGAATCCCCTTGTTCTAGGATGGCCAAGATGAGAAATTCAATCAAGGCCGCTGATGTTGGAAAATACATGGGGCACCTCCTTTTTAGTATGTAAAAATTTTATATATAATTATTCTACACATACATCATACATCTATATGTAAGCCCTGTCAAGTAATATGTGTAAAAATTTTTATATAAAAAAATCTTCTAGCAAAAACTAGAAGATTAGAGGATTTTATCCGATCTATCCACCATAAAGAGGGAGATTGTCATGATGATATCAATAACTAGAAGAGCCAATACAGCTGGGATCCAGGAATGGAACATGTCAAAGCTGTAACCAAAGAGGGCTGGGCCGATGGATGCCAAAACGTAGCCGCCGGTCTGGGCAAGTCCAGACAATTGGGCCGTCTTTTCAGGCGAGCTTGTTTTGATGGAGAAGCAAACCATGAGGTAAGGGAAAAGAGCGCTACAAGCAATACCAATCAAGAGATGAGCTACTAACCAGTAGAGGAAACTCTTGCTCGGGTATAAGAGCATGGCAATTCCAAGCAATCCAGCGATAGAGATGACTGTCAGCATGATTTGACGGTGACGATTGGACAAACGAGTCGTTAAACTTGGAATAGTCATCGAGAAGGGGATACTAGTTAGAGAAAAGATCGAAGCTAAAAGACCGGCATCTGTGTGAGATAAGCCAGCGCTGATTGCCATGGTTGGCAACCAGGTCATACTGGTATAGAAGAGTAAGGACTGAAGTCCACCGAATACAATAATAGCCCAAACTTCCTTGTTTTTTAAGATATTCTCTTTCTTTTGTTTTTTCTCACTTCCTTTTAGAAAATGATTGTGACGATGATTGGGGAACCAGACCACTAAAGTTAGTAGGCAGACCAAGGATAGGCAGAGGATCAAGCCTTTCCAAGATGTCGCTTGAGTAATGGGTACAGAGAGATAGGAAGCAAGAGCCGTTGCGATCCCCATAGAGGTCACATAGATGGTTGTCAGAAAGCCAATCTTTTGTGGGTGATTGGCCTGAATGGCACTAGGAAGGAGCACGTTAAAGATGGCAATACTTGCTCCGATGAGTAAAGTCCCTAGATAGAGTAGAGGAAGATTAAAGATACGAATCACTGAACCGATGGTCAATACGATAAGACTATAGGTGAAAAGGTGCTCGAGTCCAATTTTTTGAGCCAAACGAGTTGCAAAAGAGGAGAAGAGGGCAAACATCAAGAGAGGAAGGCTAGTCAAAACCCCAAGGGAACTGACTTCTACTCCCAAACCTTGAGCAATGTCACCTAAAATAGTCGGTAAAGTTGTAAAAGGGGCTCTTAAGACCGCTCCGACTAGGATAATCCCAAGGACAAAAAATAGAGATTGTTTTTTCATGAGAACCTCGATAAGACGATTTTAATAACAGCTTATTTTAAATTTTTTTCCTATAGATGTCAAGATAAGGGACAAAAAAGCTATGCTAAGAAAAGGATTCAACTACTCCCAAAAAAACTAGATTAGCTTTACTAGTTTTTTTCTGGGATTCAAATAAAAATAGGAAAGTCAGGGAAATTGTGATAAAATAGTGAAAGAAAATCTATAAATTGGAGAAAAACTGTGTCAGAAAATCGGAAATTTAGTGTCTTGATGTCAGTCTACGTAAAAGAAAACCCAGTCTTTTTGGAAGAGGCAGTAGAGAGCATCTTAAACCAGACGCTTAAACCTAGCGAAGTCGTTCTCGTAGAGGATGGTCCACTGACACCTGAACTGTATCAAGTTTTGGAAAAATTGACAGCACAGTCGACAATTCCAGTCAAGCGTTGTCCGCTTGAACAAAATCGTGGTCTAGGCTTGGCCCTTCAATATGGTGTTTTACAGTGCCAGTATGATGTCATTGCTCGTATGGATACAGATGATATTGCTGTTAGAGATCGCTTTGAGCAGCAGTTCAATTTGATGGAAGAAGAAAACTTGGATCTGCTAGGTGGTCATATTGCAGAATTTATCGACCGACCTGATGAGATTGTGTCTTACCGCCGTGTGCCGATTAAGCATGAGGATATTGTTGTCTACCAGCGTATGAGAAGTGCTTTTAACCACATGACTGTTATGTTCAGAAAAGAAATGGTACTAAAGGCTGGTAACTATGAGGATGGCCTTTATATGGAAGATGATCTTCTCTGGCTCAATATGATTAGTGCTGGAGCTCGAACTGGAAATGTGGATCAAATCCTATGTAAAGTGCGCGTGGGAGCGGGAATGTTTGAACGCCGTGGAGGGCTTCGCTATCTCAAGCTCTATCGTCAGGCACGTCAAAGAATGCACGCGCGTGGACAGATTTCCTATGGAGAATATCTGAAAAGTGTCTTAATCCAGGTTGTCGTTGCCCTATGTCCAGGATTTGTGCGACAGTTTATATTTTTAAAACTTCTAAGAAAAAGCAAGTAATTGAAGCCAATTAGATTTTAAAAATTTATCTGAAGATTACTAGAAAATGTGATTTTTGCGTAGGAGGATACCATTCACATGAACAAAAAAATGACAGATTATGTAATTGATCTGGTTGAAGTATTAAATAAACAACAAAAAAACAAGTATTCTGGGGATTTTTGACATCACCAGTATGGTTTTATCAATCATTGTTTCCTATATTTTTGTTTTATGGATTGATTAATCCCACACCAGCAGACTATGTGATTTACACAGCTCTAACCTTCCTTTTCTATCAAATTATGATTGGATTTTGGGGTCTAAATGCAAGTATTAGTCGTTATAGTAAAATTACAGATTTTATGAAGATTTTCTTCGGTGTGATGATCAGTAGTATTTTATCTTATATCATCTGCTATGCCTTTCTTCCGCTCTTCTCTGTTCGTTTTATTGTACTCTTTATCTTACTGACAACTTTCTTGATTCTACTTCCTCGTATCACTTGGCAGTCAATCTATTCTAGACGTAAGAAGGGGAACGGAGATGGCGAGCATCGTCGAACTTTCTTGATTGGGGCGGGAGATGGTGGAGCTCTCTTTATGGATAGCTACCAACATCCTACTAGTGATTTAGAGTTGGTTGGTATTTTGGATGACGACGAAAAGAAAAAAGGCCAGAAACTTGGGAAGATTCCGGTATTAGGTTCTTACAATGAGCTCCCTGAACTTGCTAAACGTTATAGGGTTGAAAAAGTTATTGTTGCGATTCCTTCCTTGGATCCATCTGAGTACGAACGCATTTTGCAGATGTGTAACCAGCTTAATATTAAATGTTTCAAGATGCCCAAAGTCGAATCTGTCGTACAGGGCCTTCATCCGTCTGTTAGTAGTTTCCAAAAACTGGACCTTGCAGACTTGTTGGGAAGACAGGAAATTCGTTTAGATGAGTCACGTATCGGAGACGAGATACATGGTAAGACGATTTTAGTTACTGGTGCAGGCGGATCGATCGGTTCGGAAATTTGCCGTCAGGTTAGTCGTTTCAATCCAGAGCGAGTTGTCTTGCTTGGACATGGAGAAAACTCCATTTATTTGATTTATCATGAATTAATTCGTAGTTTCCAAGGAATTGATTATGTTCCTGTCATTGCGGATATTCAAGATTATGAGCGCTTGCTTCAAGTTTTTGAACAGTATGAACCAGCCATTGTTTACCATGCCGCAGCCCACAAACATGTTCCTATGATGGAGCGTAATCCAAAAGAGGCCTTTAAAAATAACATCCTTGGGACATACAATGTTGCCAAGGCAGTCGATGCAGCGAAGTGCCAAAAATGGTTATGATTTCAACTGATAAGGCCGTAAATCCACCGAATGTAATGGGAGCTACTAAACGCGTTGCAGAGTTGATTGTTACTGGATTTAACCAGCGTAGTCAGTCCACTTATTGTGCGGTACGTTTCGGGAATGTACTTGGTAGTCGGGGTAGTGTGATACCTGTCTTTGAGCGTCAGATTGCTGAAGGAGGGCCAGTAACAGTTACGGATTTCCGTATGACTCGTTACTTTATGACTATTCCAGAAGCTAGTCGCTTAGTAATCCACGCAGGAGCTTATGCTAGAGACGGTGAGGTCTTTATTCTTGATATGGGTAAACCTGTTAGAATTTATGATTTGGCCAAGAAAATGGTCCTTCTCAGCGGACATACTGAAAATGAAATTCCAATCGTGGAAGTTGGAATTAGACCAGGCGAGAAACTTTATGAAGAGCTACTTGTGTCTACTGAGTTAGTTGAGAATCAAGTTATGGATAAGATTTTTGTTGGTAAGGTTAATGTTATGCCCCTAGACAAAATCGATCAAAAAATTGAGGAATTCCGAGCTTTACGCGGTGCGGAATTGAAGAGAGCTATTATTAGCTTTGCTAACGAAACGACACATGTTGACTAGTATAAACTGCATTCTTTTTAAGGATGCAGTTTTTATGTGAGTATTGTCCTATGTAGTTGCTTTATCTATTCTCAATTTGGACAGACTTGTCAATAATGACTATGTGTGATAAACTGATACTAAATAAAAAAATATAGGGAGTCTATTATGATTAACGCTTATAAAAAAATTTCTTTAAAGGTTATGTGGATTTTGCAGGCCGTTCAACTCGTTCAGAATACTGGTGGGTTTGGCTAGGGAATATGATTTTGTTAATCCCATTCTACTCTGCATATGGAAATGCTCTTGCTAACTCGAGAGATGAGGGAGCTCTTATAGCTTTGGGTGGAACTGTTATTATCTATATGATTATTGGTCTAGCACTTTTCTTACCTGGTCTAGCATTGACAGTTCGTCGCCTTCGTGATGCTGGTTTCCACTGGGCATTAATCTTTATTATATTCGTTCCACTAGGTAGCTTTGTTCTTCTAGTTCTTTTGGCTATGCCAACTAAAGAAGCAGAGGTTGTAACTATTAATGAACCTCAAAAAGTTGAGGTTGAAGAAGTTATCGAAACTTCACCTTTTGAAGAGTCAGACCAGAACTAAAGAGATATCAGATTTAGATGGTGTCTGCCAGTCAGTTTGTATCATTAGAATAATTTAGTAAAAAAACACTCCCAAGTTTTCTTTTGGGAGTGTTTTTATTAGTTTTTCTTTTATAGATGATATAAAAGGTCTGTTGGCTGATGGGCTACCCAGTCAGGTCGGTAGTTCATTAGTTCTTCCTCTTCACCAAATCCCCAGGTCACGGCCAATTTTTTAATCCCTGTTTCCTGGGCTCCGATCATATCATATTTGGTATCTCCAATAATGACAACTCTATCTGGGGCTAGGTTATGAGTTTGCAGAGCTTGGCGAATGACATCCGCCTTGTGTAAAGCCTGAGGACTTGAACCATAGATTCCGTTAAAGAAATGGTCAATTTCAAAATTCTTTATCATATCCACAGCAATCGGGGTATTTTTAGTAGTTGTTATATAGAGGGGATAATTCTTAGCTAATTCTGAGAGTACACTTTTGATGTTTGGGAAAAGTTCAGCTTCGTAAACTCCCTTATCCTTATAGTAGGAACGATAGAGCTGGACAGCTAGTTCAATCTGATTCTGTGGTAAGCAACTAGCAAAGCTTGTTTCAAGTGGAGGTCCCATAAAACCTCTGATAGTTTTTGCATCTGGACTTGGGACTCCCAGTTGTTCAAAAGTATAGGTGAACCCATTGTGAATGCCGATTGAGCTGTCCACAAGGGTTCCATCTAGATCAAAAAAGATGGCTGATAGGAATGACATTGATTCTCCTAGTAATCTTGAAATTATTCGCCGAAGATTTCTTTTTGAAGGCGACGACCTGTCGGTGTGGCAGCAAGCCCACCCTCTGCAGTTTCACGGAAGGCAGTTGGAAGACTAGATCCCACTTGGTACATGGCATCAATGACTTCATCAACTGGGATTTTGGATTCGATACCTGCTAGGGCCATATCGGCTGCGATGAAGGCGAAGCTTGCTCCCATTGCGTTTCTCTTGACACAAGGTACTTCAACTAACCCTGCTACTGGGTCACATATAAGACCCAGCATATTTTTAATAACAAAGGCCAAGGCTTGACTCGCTTGATAAGGAGTTCCACCTGCAGCTAGAGTTAGGGCGGCGGCACTCATGGCAGAAGCTGACCCCACTTCCGCTTGGCAACCTCCTTCGGCTCCCGAGATAGAAGCGTTATTAGCAATGACGAGCCCAAAAGCACCAGCAGCAAAGAGGAAATCTAGTTGTTGTTCATGCGTTAAATCTAACTTTTGAATAGCAGATGTGAGAACTGCTGGGAGGCAACCTGCACTTCCTGCAGTAGGTGTTGCACAGACGAGGCCCATCTTGGCATTGTGTTCATTAACTGCAATAGCGTTACGAGCAGCAGATAAGACTGTTAGTCCGATAGCGTATTTCCTTTTTGGATATAGTAATCGAGCTTAGCCGCGTCACCACCTGTCAAACCACTACGAGATTTCTTTTCACTGAGACCGAGCACGACAGAAGCTTTCATGACCTCAAGATTGCGTTCCATGAGGAGGAGAACTTCTTCTCGCTCTCTTCCCGTTAGTTCATACTCAGTCGTAATCATGAGTTCAGCAACATTTCCTTGGAAGTCAAGTTCGGCTTGTTCGACTAATTCTTTGATAGAGTAAAACATATTTTCTCCTATTGAAAGAAATTGACATTGTGCAAATGAGGAATTTTACGAATTTCTTCGATAGATTCTTCACAGTTACGACTATCAACTTCGATAATCATGATGGCTTTTTCACCGGCCTTTTCTCGGGTCACATTCATTTGGGCGATGTTAATGTCAAAGCGAGAAAGTGCTTCTGTCACATGAGCAATCATACCAGGAACATCCTGATGGACGATAATGATGGTAGGGGTGTTCATATTAAGGGATACTGCAAAACCATTAAGCTCTGTTACCTGGATATTTCCACCACCGATAGAAATACCAGTAACACTAATGCTCTTATAAGCATTTTTAACAGTAATTTTAGTGGTGTTAGGGTGAGGAGCGTTACTGTCCTTTTGAATCGTCCAAACAATCTTAATCCCACGCTTATGAGCAATTTCTAAGCTGTTTGGAATTTCCGGATCATCTGTATCCATTCCTAGGATACCAGCTACGAGGGCAAGGTCAGTCCCGTGTCCACGATAGGTTTTTGCAAAAGAGTTAAAAAGCTGGAATTCGACTTCGGTTGGAGTATCATCAAAGATAGAAGAGACGATTTTTCCGATACGAACAGCTCCTGCCGTGTGACTACTAGACGGCCCAATCATTACAGGCCCAATAATATCAAAGACAGATTGAAAACGAAGTGATTGCATCTGTTTCCCCTTAAAAAGATTCTTGCTTCTATTATATCAAAGATTGCTTTCCTTAGCTTGAATCCATCACGAAATATCTTTTCCTCACTTAAATGGTGTAAATTAGGGCCTTTTGTGACAAAAAATGTCTTTTTAGGGTAAATAAAAACACAGTCTTGTAACATTTCTACACAAAAATGTTAAGAAATAGTAATATATCTAGAGTATCATAGAATTATAAGAAAGAAGGAGAAACTTTTTTTAAATGAAATCAAATATTAGAACTAAATTTGCTGGATTAGCAGTTGTACTTGCTTTCCTTGCACCATCACTAACTTTTGCACAAGAATCAAAAACTTATATTGTTAAACCTGGAGATACTCTTTCAGAGATTGCTGAAACTCACAACACAACAGTTGAAAAATTGGCTAAATTGAACAACATTAAAAACATTCACCTCATCTATGTTGACCAAGTATTGGTTATCGACGGTGAAGCTCCAGTAGTTGCTGCAACACCAGCGACGACAAAACCAGCAGCACCTGCTACAACTGAGGCATCTGCTACTACTGAAGCTCCAGCCCCAACAACTGTAGAAGAAACTCCAGCTGTAGAAGAAACTTCTGCCCCAGCAGTTGCAACACCAGCTCCAGCAGCAGAGAGCACACCAGCCCCAGCTGCTACTGTGAGCGGATCAGAAGCAGAAGCTAAAGAGTGGATTGCTCAAAAAGAATCAGGCGGTAGCTACACAGCTACAAACGGACGTTACATCGGACGTTACCAATTGACAGATTCATACTTGAACGGTGACTACTCAGCTGAAAACCAAGAACGTGTAGCAGATGCTTATGTTGCAGGACGTTACGGTTCATGGACAGCTGCTAAAAACTTCTGGCTTAACAACGGTTGGTATTAAGAAATAAAAAAAAGAGCCTTTCAAGGCTCTTTTTTGTACTTTTATTTGATAAAAGATAATCTTTAAACATTAGTGATGACAAAAGTATTAAGTCTGGCGCTTTTACTGAATGGTTCCACCTGAATTAGCAAGATGAACTGTTTGTATCGCGAATTTCAACCTAATCACTATGGCTATTAGACTCTGCTTGAGAACCAGAAGAATCAGCAGTTTGTCCCCCCGTATTAGCGCCACTATCTCCTCCACTGCTAGCACTATTAGTTGAGTATTGGTCCGTTGCAGGCGCTTGGGAATTAGATATGCTTCCATTTGTTTCCGGATAGCTTTGAATATAGCTACTATCTTCTGAACGGCTGGTTTCTAGTCCGGCATCTCTAGTAGTCGTTTCTGTTTGGGTAGTTTTTTCTTCCTCTTTTTTGGTCAAATCTTCAACTTGTTTTTGGAATTTAGAGATGAGTTCTTGAATTGGTTTTGTCTTTTCTTCAATAGAAGTTTGTCCGTTAGCAGAGTTAATATTTGTAATGATTCCTAGTATTTTTTGTAAGGAAGTGATGGCTGCTTCAAGTTTTTGTTTATCCTGAAACTGGCTATCAGAATCCTTTATATCTAATTTCAAAGCTTTTTCAGTATAATGCTTTGTGACTTTATCGGCAGTAGAAGTGAGAAAGTCTGTCAGTGTCTTTTTGCCCGCATCAGTGGTTGGTTTCAATTCCTGAATCTTTTTCCAATCATCTAAAATGGTTTCAGAATCGATATTGAAATCTTTGATAGCGTTTTTACTTGTTCAACATCTTGTTGATTTTTGTTGTTGTTTGATGAGAGCGATACTTCCTCTCTCTGCTTGAACACGTTCTTGATGAATGACTAAGCCTGCCAAAAGTCCAAAACCTGCAACAATTATAATAGCAAAAATAGTATTTTTTGATTTTAGTATGTCTTTGTAGTTGTTCACAATAGTTATACGCACATGGGTAATGGTGTATGTAAGGAATCATGTGCGCATTCCTCCTTATTACAGTATATCATTTTTAGTTGATTTTAAAAAAATAAATTTTTTTAAAAGAGAATAGAGGTTTAGGGGATGAATTGATTTCTTTTGTATCCTATCTTCATGTATCATAGAAGAAGTTGCCAGATTTGTCAGTCTCTTTCTTGTCTTCTCTACATAAGCATGTTATAATGAAAACTGCTCAAACGACCTTCAATCGTGATAGCAAACACGACCTTCAATCGTGAATAAACGAATAGATGGGAGAACTACCATGAGTGATAACTCTAAAACACGTGTTGTCGTGGGGATGAGTGGTGGTGTTGATTCGTCGGTGACGGCTCTCTTGCTTAAAGAGCAGGGCTACGACGTAATTGGGATCTTCATGAAGAACTGGGATGATACAGATGAAAACGGCGTCTGTACGGCGACCGAAGATTACAAGGACGTGGCTGCAGTGGCAGACCAACTGGGCATTCCTTACTACTCTGTCAACTTTGAAAAAGAGTATTGGGACCGCGTTTTTGAGTATTTCCTAGCGGAATACCGTGCAGGACGTACACCAAATCCCGATGTTATGTGCAACAAGGAAATCAAGTTTAAGGCCTTTTTGGACTATGCCATGACCTTGGGAGCAGACTATGTAGCGACTGGGCATTATGCCCGAGTGGCGCGTGATGAGGATGGCATCGTTCACATGCTTCGTGGCGTGGACAACGGCAAGGACCAGACCTATTTCCTCAGCCAACTTTCGCAAGAACAACTTCAAAAAACTATGTTCCCTCTAGGACATCTGGAAAAACCTCAAGTACGAAAACTAGCAGAAGAAGCTGGACTTGCGACAGCTAAGAAGAAGGATTCGACAGGAATCTGCTTTATCGGAGAAAAGAACTTTAAAGAATTTCTCAGCAATTACCTACCAGCCCAACCTGGTCGTATGATGACTGTAGATGGTCGCGATATGGGTGAGCATGCAGGTCTTATGTACTATACGATTGGTCAGCGTGGAGGACTTGGTATCGGCGGTCAACACGGTGGGGACAACGCTCCCTGGTTCGTTGTCGGAAAAGATTTGAGCCAAAATATTCTCTATGTCGGTCAAGGATTCTACCATGATTCGCTCATGTCAACAAGCTTAGAGGCTAGTCAAGTCCATTTTACTCGTGAGATGCCAGAGGAATTTACGTTAGAATGCACGGCAAAATTCCGCTACCGTCAGCCTGATTCTAAGGTGACAGTGCATGTCAAAGGAGACAAGGCGGAGGTCATTTTTGCGGAGCCACAGCGTGCCATCACGCCAGGACAAGCAGTTGTCTTTTACGATGGCGAAGAATGTCTCGGTGGTGGTTTGATTGACAATGCTTACCGTGATGGCAAGGTTTGTCAGTACATTTAGATTGACAAATTTTCTCATTTTGCTACAATAATAAAAGCAATAGAAATGATGGTCAAAGCTCATGGATGTTGCAGGCTTTTTTGTCCTGCACTTCTTACGAGTTTTGACTGTTTGTGTCGTTTAAAGGAAAGGGCAAAAATGACTCAACAAGACTTTCGGACAAAAGTGGGGAACACGGTCTTTGGTGTTCGGGCGACAGCTTTGATTCTCCAAAATGGCAAGCTTCTAGTCACCAAAGACAAGGGCAAGTATTACACTATTGGCGGTGCGATCCAAGTGAACGAAAAAACGGAAGAAGCCGTAGTTCGCGAAGTGGGTGAAGAACTGGGTGTCAAAGCTCAAGCTGGGCAGCTAGCTTTTGTGGTTGAAAATTCTTTTGAAGAAGACGGTGTTCACTATCACAACATCGAGTTCCATTATCTGGTGGACTTGCTTGAGGACGCCCCATTGACCATGCAGGAAGATGAGAGAAGGCAACCTTGTGAGTGGATTGACTTGGACAAGCTTGAGGATTTCCAACTAGTTCCAGCCTTTTTAAAAACAGCCCTGCCAGATTGGGACGGCCAACTAAGACACATTCATCTTGAAGAATAGGAGAGAAAATGATGGTTAAGCTTATTGCCCATGTGCTTGTTCATAGTGGTGGTGATTTTTTGCTTATTCAGCGTTCGGAAATTAAAAGAGGACAACCCAACGTTTATCCAACTTACTGGGATATTCCTGGTGGTGGGGTTGAAAAGGATGAACTTCCGCGAGATGGAGCTCTTAGAGAATGTGTTGAAGAAGCGGGAGTTAGGCTAGACAGAGGTTCGCTCAAACTTCTTCACGAAGATAGTCAACTGGATACCTCTAAGGATACTGTCTTTACTCGCTTAGTTTATAAAGCAGAGTGGGTTGGGGAGAAGCCAATTATCAGATTAGATCCTGAAGAGCATACACACTTTAAATGGGTTACTATGGATCAAGCTATAGAGGAGGAAAAGATAGTTCCTTATTTGCGAGAAATTTTTGAAAGGTTAAGAAATGACTTATAATTTTACGGAAAAATACGATATTATTGTAATCGGTGCGGGACATGCGGGGGTTGAAGCTTCCCTAGCTGCTAGCCGTATGGGTTGCAAGGTCTTGCTTGCGACTATCAACATTGAAATGTTGGCTTTCATGCCATGTAATCCCTCTATTGGTGGCTCTGCCAAGGGAATTGTTGTGCGTGAAGTCGACGCTCTCGGTGGCGAAATGGCAAAAACTATTGACAAGACTTACATCCAGATGAAGATGCTCAACACTGGGAAAGGACCTGCTGTTCGTGCCCTTCGTGCGCAAGCTGACAAGGAGCTCTACTCTAAGGAAATGCGCAAGACAGTTGAAAATCAAGAAAATCTGACCCTTCGTCAAACTATGATTGATGAGATTTTAGTGGAAGATGGCAAGGTTGTCGGTGTTCGTACAGCGACTCATCAAGAGTATGCTGCAAAGGCTGTTATTGTGACTACAGGAACGGCTCTCCGTGGGGAAATCATCATCGGAGACCTCAAGTACTCGTCAGGCCCTAACCACAGTCTGGCTTCTATTAATCTAGCTGATAATCTCAAGGAACTTGGACTTGAAATCGGTCGTTTCAAGACAGGAACGCCTCCACGTGTCAAGGCTTCCTCTATCAACTATGATGTGACAGAAATCCAGCCAGGAGATGAAACACCAAATCACTTTTCATACACTTCACGTGATGAGGACTATGTCAAGGATCAAGTGCCGTGCTGGTTGACCTACACAAATGGTACCAGTCATGAGATTATCCAAAACAACCTCCATCGTGCGCCTATGTTTACAGGTGTGGTTAAGGGAGTGGGGCCTCGTTACTGTCCGTCGATTGAGGATAAAATTGTACGTTTTGCGGACAAGGAACGTCACCAACTCTTCCTTGAGCCAGAAGGACGCAATACAGAAGAAGTTTATGTCCAAGGGCTTTCAACCAGTCTGCCTGAGGATGTCCAACGTGAATTGGTTCATTCTATCAAAGGTTTGGAAAATGCAGAGATGATGCGTACAGGTTATGCTATCGAGTACGACATGGTCTTGCCTCATCAATTGCGTGCAACGCTTGAAACTAAGAAAATTTCAGGACTTTTCACAGCTGGTCAAACAAATGGTACATCTGGTTACGAAGAGGCAGCAGGTCAAGGGATTATCGCGGGTATCAACGCGGCTCTGAAAATCCAAGGTAAGCCTGAGTTAATTCTAAAACGAAGCGACGGTTATATCGGGGTTATGATTGATGACTTGGTAACTAAGGGGACCATTGAACCTTACCGTCTCTTGACCAGTCGTGCAGAATACCGTCTCATTCTTCGTCATGACAATGCCGATATGCGTTTGACTGAGATGGGACGTGAGATTGGTCTTGTGGATGATGAACGCTGGTCTCGTTTTGAAATCAAGAAAAATCAATTTGAAAATGAAATGAAGCGTTTAGACAGCATCAAACTTAAGCCAATCAAGGAAACAAATGCTAAGGTTGAGGAGATGGGGTTCAAGCCCTTGACAGATGCGGTGACAGCCAAGGAATTCCTTCGTCGCCCAGAAGTCTCTTACCAAGATGTGGTGGCTTTCATCGGGCCTGCTGCTGAAGAGTTAGATGACAAGATTATCGAATTGATTGAAACAGAAATCAAGTACGAAGGCTACATTTCAAAAGCCATGGATCAGGTTGCCAAGATGAAACGCATGGAAGAAAAACGTATTCCAGCCAACATCGACTGGGATGACATTGACTCTATTGCGACAGAAGCTCGCCAGAAGTTCAAACTCATCAATCCAGAAACCATTGGCCAAGCCAGCCGTATCTCTGGGGTAAATCCAGCAGATATCTCCATTTTGATGGTGTATCTGGAAGGTAAAAATCGAAGCATTTCAAAAAATTTAGAAAAGAAAGCTGACTAATTAAAAAAACTGAATTCTCTTTGGGGATTCAGTTTTTTGATAGATTTTTCCTTATTTTTCGAATAGAGAGTATAGGGGGGAAGGGATGTTAACGATAGAAGAAAAAACTTTTTTAGACACTTATAAAAAGGCTTCCTACCATCGTTTTTATGAGATTGAACGCTTTGTTTTTCTTTGTGATAAGGCAAACAAGCGTCAACCACAAGCTGACAAGCACTAGAGTTTTTGATATACTAGAACAAATCAGATTGTAGGAGAGAGAAAATGAATGTACATGATAACTTAGAAGATACTCCGACACCAACTTGGACAGAAGTGGAGGATTATCAAGGAGAAGAAGTGGTGGGATTAGAGGGAAATTCACAACAATCATCTCCGATTCCATATTTAAGAATTATTATCTGGACTACCTTGATTACCCTTTTGTCAGCAATTGCTCCAGTGCTATTAGGGGTAACAAGCCTGCAGTATTCAGCTGACTCATACGTTGGCTGGGCTTTGCATCAAGGTGGGGATATTTACACAGACTTTTTTGGAACTGAAGGTTTGTTATATTACTTGCTCCAGTATATTGTTAAAGGCAGTATAGTATTTGCTGCCCTCTACTGGTTGGCTTTGCTGGGTTCGGGCATCTTCCTTTTCCGAGCGGCAACAGCTATATCTAAGAGAGATAAACAGGTCCATCAATTGTTAGTAGGATTCTACCTTCTTGCAGGAGGATTGAGTTTTGGTGGGGGCTATGCAACTATTCTAGCCTTGCCATTCTTGTTTTATGGGCTTGACTTGGCTCTAGCTTATATGGTAGATTCCAATAATGACAAAGGTTTTTTACGAATTGGGATGAGCATGGCTCTAGCATTTTTCTTAGCTCCTTTGCCAACCGTTTTGTATTCTTTGGTCCTATTTTTGGCTTTATCAGCCTTCAATATTGTTCGTCGTCGCTTAAGTCATGGCCTCTATCAACTTTTTGCTGCTGGGCTTGGATTTTCACTTTTCTTCTACCCAATTGGCTATTATACAGTGTATAAGGGAAGTTTTGGGAATGCCATTAGTCAAATTCTCTATCCAGTAGATAGTTTGAATGTATTTTCAAACCCTGCTTTATTAGATAACCTTCTCTTTTACGGTTTACTAACACTTTCTCTCGGTACTTTAGTACTTATTTTTACAGGATTTTTCCAGTCTAAGCCGGTTGAAATAGAATATTTTGCTATCTTTTCAGGTATTGCATTAATCCTCCAGTTTGTTTTATTGATATTCTCTACAGAACCGATTCATGGGAGTCGTTTAGCGGTTTATCTGCCCTTTATGACAATCCTCCTATTAGCAAGAATCGGAGAGAAGGAATTAAAGGGAGCGGATCGCCGTAGAAGATATAGAAGAGAATCGACTTTGTTGGGAGATTTTCTTAGAATTAATGCCTATTTACCGATTTTTGCCTTCATTTATTTAGTAGCTGCTCCTCTTGTTGGTCGATATGTCCTTCATCAAGATCTTTATCAAGAACGTGGACGTATAGAATCAATAGTAAAAGAGCAAACTAAGGAAAGTGATTCTATTTATATTTGGGATGATCAGGTTGACACGTATCAGTCTAGCGAGCGTCTATCAGCCAGTCATTTGTTGGCCCCTGAATCTACATACAAGTCTAGCTGAGAATCAGACGATACTTCTTAATGATCTGCGTGAAAAATAAGCCGAAGATGATTGTAGTCAATACAAAACTGAATCTTTGGAAAGAAGTAGAGCAGTTGTTGACTCAAAATTATCAGCAGGTTCAAAGTGATTTTACAGACTTCAAACTTTATAAATTGAAATAAAATAATCAATATCTTGTGTAAAAAAATCATTTTTTCAAAAAAACACAAGATATTGATTTTTTTATTTTTTTAAGTGATATAATACTTCTTAGATATTACATTTTAGAAAAGAGTCTGGATATGATTGTATTGGAAGAAAAAACTGCTCCTAGTCCGACTTTATTTGTAGAAAAGCGTGACGGGAGACGAGTAGTCTTTGATGTAGAAAAAATAGATAATGCACTTCGTAAGGCTGCAGAAAAGGTTATGGATGTGACTCCCTTGGTAGAAAAGCGTTTGAATAGCTTGGTTGAACGGATTGTTGCTGAGATTCGTAGCCGTTTTCCCAAAGATGTTAAAATCTATGAAATTCAAAATATCGTGGAACATGAATTGCTAGAGGCTAGAGAGTATGCTCTGGCAGAGGAGTATATTACCTATCGGACCCAAAGGGATTTTGAGCGCTCAAAAGCGACAGATATCAACTTCAGCATTCATAAGCTTCTCAGTAAAGATCAGGCGGTTGTCAATGAAAATGCCAACAAGGATAGTAATGTTTTTAACACGCAACGTGACTTGACTGCGGGGATTGTTGGGAAGTCGATTGGACTCCAAATGCTTCCTAAACATGTGGCTAATGCCCATCAAAAAGGTGAGATTCATTATCATGATTTGGATTATAGCCCCTACACACCAATGACCAACTGTTGTTTGATTGATTTCAAGGGCATGTTGGAAAATGGTTTTAAGATTGGGAATGCGGAGGTAGAGAGTCCTAAGTCTATCCAAACTGCGACAGCGCAGATTTCGCAAATCATCGCCAATGTTGCATCGAGTCAGTATGGAGGCTGTTCAGCAGACCGTATTGATGAAGTTCTGGCTCCTTACGCAGAGAAAAATTACCAAAAGCACCTCAAAGATGCGGAGGAATGGGTTCTGCCTGATAAACGCGAAGAATATGCCTGGAAGAAAACCCAAAAAGATATCTACGATGCTATGCAATCCCTTGAGTATGAAATAAATACGCTCTTTACATCAAATGGGCAAACGCCATTTACTTCTCTTGGTTTCGGTCTAGGTACCAGTCGTTTTGAACGCGAAATTCAAAAGGCAATCCTGAACATTCGTATCAAAGGGCTTGGTTCGGAATATCGAACAGCCATCTTCCCTAAACTCATCTTACTCTTAAAAGAGGTCTTAACTTAGAGGAAGGCTCACCTAACTACGACATTAAGCAGTTGGCTCTTGAGTGTGCAACTAAGCGCATGTATCCAGATGTTTTGTCTTATGATAAGATTATCGAGTTGACAGGTTCTTTCAAGGTACCGATGGGCTGTCGTTCTTTCCTTCAAGGATGGAAGGATGAAAATGGAGTAGAAGTCAATTCTGGTCGGATGAACCTGGGTGTTGTTACGGTTAATCTTCCTCGTATCGCTCTTGAATCCGAAGGAGACATGAACAAGTTCTGGGAAATCTTCAATGAGCGTATGAATATCGCGGAAGATGCCTTGGTTTACCGTGTAGAAAGAACCAAGGAAGCCACTCCAGCTAATGCACCAATTCTTTATCAATACGGAGCCTTCGGACGCCGTCTTGGAAAAGAAGAAAGTGTTGATCAACTCTTTAAGAATCGTCGTGCAACTATTTCTCTGGGCTATATCGGCTTGTACGAAGTGGCGACTGTCTTCTTTGGTAATCATTGGGAAAACAATCCAGAAGCCAAGGAATTCACACTGGATATTATTCGAGATATGAAACGTCGTGTAGAAGAGTGGTCTGACCAATATGGTTATCACTTCTCTATTTATTCAACGCCATCTGAAAGTTTGACAGACCGTTTCTGTCGCTTGGATACAGAGAAATTTGGCTCTATTCCAGACATTACAGATAAAGAGTACTACACAAATTCCTTCCATTATGATGTCCGTAAGAATCCAACACCTTTTGAAAAATTGGACTTTGAGAAAGTCTATCCAGAAGCGGGTGCGTCAGGTGGCTTTATCCACTACTGTGAGTATCCTGTTCTCCAACAAAATCCAAAGGCTTTGGAAGCTGTGTGGGACTATGCATATGACCGTGTAGGTTATCTCGGGACAAATACTCCGATTGACCGTTGCTACAAGTGTGATTTTGAAGGAGATTTTGAACCAACTGAGAGAGGATTTGCTTGTCCTAACTGTGGGTAATAATGATCCTAAAACAGTAGATGTGGTTAAACGGACCTGTGGCTATCTTGGGAACCCACAAGCGCGTCCGATGGTTAATGGACGCCACAAGGAAATTGCTGCGCGTGTCAAACACATGAACGGTTCTACTATCAAAACAGCAGGACATGAAGTAAGAAATTAGAAAGAGATAGCATGGGAAAATACCAATTAGACGATAAAGGCAAGGCCTTGGTTCAACGATTCCACGAAAAACATTCAAAGGGTGGAGTCAATAAAAAAGACCGAGTAGCTAGCCTTAGAGAACAGTTTTTAAACAAAAATAAGAAAAAGTGAGAGTTGCCTCTCGCTTTTCTTATAGTGGGAGGGAATATGGAACTACGCAGACCAAGATTAGCAGATAAAGAAACAGTTTTAGAGATGATGGCAGAGTTTGAAAAGAGCCAATCAGCCCACGATGGCGGCTTTTGGGATACTGAGAACTTTGTTTACGAAGAGTGGTTGGAGACAAATATGCAAAAAAAAGAAATGGGAATAAATTTGCCTGAAAATCGTGTTCCTTCTATTCAATTTGTATCATTTGATGATGTAGGTCGTGCTCTAGGATTTTTGAATCTGCGATTGAGACTAAATGAGGGTTTGCTGAATTATGCTGGTCACATTGGTTATTCCATCCGACCGTCTGAAAGAGGCAAGGGCTATGCCAAAGAGTCCCTCCGACAAGGTCTACAAATTGCTAAGGGAAAGAATATTAAACGAGCTTTAGTGACTTGTAGCACAGAAAACCCAGCAAGTCGAGCTGTTATCTTAGCTAATGGTGGGGAGTTGGAGGATGTTCGAAACGGAACGGAGCGCTATTGGATAGACTTGGAGTAGACAGCATGACATGGAATACACCAAAACCAGGCGAGTGGAAAAGTGAAGAACTCAGTCAGGGGCGCATCATTGACTATAAGGCTTTTAACTTTGTCGATGGAGAGGGAGTGCGCAATTCCCTTTACGTAGCAGGTTGTATGTTTCACTGTGAGGGCTGTTACAACGTAGCGACCTGGTCCTTTAATGCAGGCTTACCTTATACCCCAGAGTTGGAAGAGCAAATCATAGCAGATCTAGCCCAACCCTATGTTCAAGGCTTGACTTTATTAGGAGGAGAACCCTTCCTAAATACAGGGATTCTCTTGCCTCTCGTGAAACGTATACGGAAAGAATTGCCAGAAAAAGATATTTGGTCTTGGACGGGATACACATGGGAAGAGATGATGTTGGAGACACCTGATAAACTGGAGCTCTTGTCCATGATTGATATTCTTGTCGATGGGCGATATGATCGGAATAAAAGGAATCTCATGCTCCAGTTTCGAGGTTCGTCCAATCAACGAATTATCGATGTACAAAAATCTCTGCAAAGTGGAAAAGTAGTTATTTGGGACAAGCTTAATGATGGGAAGCAAAGCTATGAACAGGTGAAGAGAGAATGAAGAAAAAAGACTTAATAGAAAGACTAGTATCAGAAATAGAGTCTGGAAAAGTAAAAACGCTGGGTATTTACGGACATGGAACTTCAGGGAAATCAACTTTTGCTCAGGAATTATATCAAGCCCTAGATTCTACTACAGTAAATTTGCTAGAAACAGATCCCTATATCACCTCAGAACGTTACCTGGTAGTACCAAAGCAAGCACCTGATCAAAAGGTAACAGCCTGTCTGCCAGTGGCGCATGAACTGGCAAGTTTGCAGAGAGACATCCTAGCCTTACAGGCGGGTATGGATGTCTTGACAATCGAAGAACCTTGGAAGGCTAGCGAGATCTTATCGGGAGTAAAACCAATTCTGATAGTCGAAGGGATGTCTGTGGGTTTTCTACCAAAGGAACTCTTTGACAAAACCATCTGCTCTACGTGGACGAAGAGACAGAATTAAAGAGGCGTATAGCTCGAGATACGACTGTGAGAAATGGCGATGCATCCTTTATATTGGCTAGTCAGCAAATGAGACGAGAACAGTATCTGCAATACTATAAAGAAACCGAGTCGAAAGCAGATATCTTGATAAATCAATCGAATGATACATTTCAAATCAAAAACGAATATTATGAATATTATAGAAGAAAAAAATAAAAATTTGCTCTTCATTTATGCCTTTTTGAGATAAGGGAGCAATAAGAAAAACAGTTTCATTCGAAAAAAATAAAAAATCCTGTCAAATCTCTTGCAATCGCAGGGGCTTTGTGTTATTCTATTATGGTGCTGTAAATTACAGCCTTAGCTTTGATGCAAGAGGTTGCGACACGCTCGGTTGCATTGCCACGCAACGCGCGTCGGTTTTCTTGTGGAGCTAGCCTATTATCTTAAATAGACGAAAAGGAGAAAAAGATGGCAAACAAAAAAATCCGTATCCGTTTGAAAGCTTACGAACACCGTACGCTTGACACAGCGGCTGCAAAAATCGTAGAATCAGCTACTCGTACAGGTGCACAAGTTGCGGGTCCAATCCCACTTCCAACTGAGCGTAGCCTCTACACAATCATTCGTGCGACTCACAAATATAAAGATTCTCGCGAACAATTCGAAATGCGTACACACAAACGTTTGATCGATATCATCAACCCAACTCAAAAAACAGTTGATGCTTTGATGAAATTGGATCTTCCAAGTGGTGTAAACGTAGAAATCAAACTTTAATTTAAAAGCTTGATACCTTGAGCATAAAAAACGCTCGTTAAAAACTTTTTGAATAAAAAAATATAGAAAAGGAACTATTTTCTCATGACAAAAGGAATCTTAGGGAAAAAAGTGGGAATGACTCAAATCTTCACTGAAGCTGGCGAATTGATCCCTGTAACAGTTATCGAAGCAACTCCAAACGTTGTTCTTCAGTTAAAACTGTTGAAACAGATGGTTACAACGCTATCCAAGTTGGTTTCGATGACAAACGCGAAGTATTGAGCAACAAACCTGCTAAAGGACATGTAGCAAAAGCTAACACGGCTCCTAAGCGCTTCATTCGTGAATTCAAAAACGTTGAAGGCTTGGAAGTTGGTGCTGAAATCACAGTTGAAACTTTCGCAGCTGGAGACATTGTTGATGTAACTGGTACATCTAAAGGTAAAGGCTTCCAAGGTGTTATCAAACGCCACGGACAATCACGTGGCCCTATGGCTCACGGTTCTCGTTACCACCGTCGTCCAGGTTCTATGGGACCTGTTGCACCTAACCGCGTATTCAAAGGTAAAAACCTTGCAGGACGTATGGGTGGCGACCGCGTAACAATTCAAAACCTTGAAGTTGTACAAGTTGTTCCAGAAAAGAACGTTATCCTTATCAAAGGTAACGTACCAGGTGCTAAGAAATCTCTTATCACTATCAAGTCAGCAGTTAAAGCTGGTAAATAATAAGGAAAGGGGAACACAGTCAAAATGGCAAATGTAACATTATTCGACCAAACTGGTAAACAAGCGGGCGAAGTTGTTCTTAACGATGCAATCTTTGGTATCGAACCACACCAATCTGTTGTGTTTGATGTGATCATCAGCCAACGCGCTAGCCTTCGTCAAGGAACTCACGCAGTTAAGAACCGCTCAGCTGTTTCAGGTGGCGGACGCAAACCATGGCGTCAAAAAGGAACTGGACGTGCTCGTCAAGGTTCTATCCGCTCTCCACAATGGCGTGGTGGTGGAATCGTCTTCGGACCAACTCCACGTAGCTATGCGTACAAACTTCCTCAAAAAGTTCGTCGCCTTGCACTTAAATCTGTTTACTCAGAAAAAGTTGCTGAAAACAAATTTGTAGCCGTTGATTCTCTTGAATTTACAGCTCCAAAAACTGCTGAATTTGCAAAAGTTCTTGCAGCTTTGAGCATCGATTCTAAAGTCCTTGTTATTCTTGAAGAAGGAAACGAATTCGCAGCTCTTTCAGCTCGTAACCTTCCAAACGTGAAAGTTGCGACTGCTACAACTGCAAGTGTTCTTGACATCGCAAATAGTGACAAACTTCTTGTTACTCAAGCAGCTATCTCTAAAATCGAGGAGGTTCTTGCATAATGAATTTGTATGATGTTATCAAAAAACCTGTTATCACTGAAAGCTCAATGGCTCAACTTGAAGCAGGAAAATATGTATTTGAAGTTGACACTCGCGCACACAAACTTTTGATTAAGCAAGCTGTTGAAGCTGCTTTCGAAGGTGTTAAAGTTGCAAATGTTAACACAATCAACGTAAAACCTAAAGCTAAACGCGTTGGACGTTACACTGGTTTTACTAACAAAACTAAAAAAGCTATCATCACTCTTACAGCTGATTCTAAAGCAATCGAGTTGTTCGCAGCTGAAGCTGAATAATCTAAGGAGGAAATATCGTGGGAATTCGTGTTTATAAACCAACAACAAACGGTCGCCGTAATATGACTTCTTTGGATTTTGCTGAAATCACAACAAGCACACCAGAAAAATCATTGCTTGTTGCTTTGAAGAAACAGGCTGGTCGTAACAACAACGGTCGCATCACTGTTCGTCACCACGGTGGGGGACACAAACGTTTCTACCGTTTGGTTGACTTCAAACGTAACAAAGATAACGTTGAAGCAGTTGTTAAAACTATCGAGTACGATCCAAACCGTTCTGCAAACATCGCTCTTGTACATTACACTGACGGTGTAAAAGCTTACATTATCGCTCCAAAAGGTCTTGAAGTTGGTCAACGTATCGTTTCAGGCCCAGAAGCTGATATTAAAGTAGGTAACGCTCTTCCACTTGCTAACATCCCAGTTGGTACTTTGGTTCACAACATTGAGTTGAAACCTGGCCGCGGTGGTGAATTGGTTCGTGCTGCTGGAGCTTCAGCTCAAGTATTGGGTCAAGAAGGTAAATACGTGCTTGTTCGTCTTCAATCAGGTGAAGTTCGTATGATTCTTGGAACTTGTCGTGCTACAGTTGGTGTTGTCGGAAACGAACAACATGGACTTGTAAACCTTGGTAAAGCAGGACGTAGCCGTTGGAAAGGTATCCGCCCAACAGTTCGTGGTTCTGTAATGAACCCTAACGATCACCCACACGGTGGTGGTGAAGGTAAAGCACCAGTTGGTCGTAAAGCACCATCAACTCCATGGGGCAAACCTGCTCTTGGTCTTAAAACTCGTAACAAGAAAGCGAAATCTGACAAACTTATCGTTCGTCGTCGCAACGAGAAATAATTTAAAACTAGTCGCATAAGCTACTAGGACATTCCGCCAGCTCGGTAGTGCTCTATGAGAGCACAAGCCGCTGTGGTACAACATTTAAAGGAGAAAAAATAAAAATGGGACGCAGTCTTAAAAAAGGACCTTTCGTCGATGAGCATTTGATGAAAAAAGTTGAAGCTCAAGCTAACGACGAAAAGAAAAAAGTTATTAAAACTTGGTCACGTCGTTCAACGATTTTTCCAAGTTTCATTGGTTACACAATTGCAGTATACGATGGACGTAAACACGTACCTGTTTACATCCAAGAAGACATGGTAGGTCACAAACTTGGTGAATTTGCACCAACTCGTACTTACAAAGGTCACGCTGCAGACGACAAGAAAACACGTAGAAAATAAGGAGAACATAAATGGCAGAAATTACTTCAGCTAAAGCAATGGCTCGTACAGTACGTGTTTCACCTCGTAAATCACGTCTTGTTCTTGACAACATTCGTGGTAAAAGCGTAGCCGATGCTATTGCAATCTTGACATTCACTCCAAACAAAGCTGCTGAAATCATCTTGAAAGTTTTGAACTCAGCTGTAGCTAACGCTGAAAACAACTTTGGTTTGGATAAAGCTAACTTGGTAGTATCTGAAGCATTCGCAAACGAAGGACCAACTATGAAACGTTTCCGTCCACGTGCGAAAGGTTCAGCTTCACCAATCAACAAACGTACAGCTCACATCACTGTGGCTGTTGCAGAAAAATAAGGAGGTAAAATCGTGGGTCAAAAAGTACATCCAATTGGTATGCGTGTCGGCATCATCCGTGATTGGGATGCCAAATGGTATGCTGAAAAAGAATACGCGGATTACCTTCATGAAGATCTTGCAATCCGTAAATTCGTTCAAAAAGAACTAGCTGACGCAGCGGTTTCAACTATCGAAATCGAACGCGCAGTAAACAAAGTTAACGTTTCACTTCACACTGCAAAACCAGGTATGGTTATCGGTAAAGGAGGTGCTAACGTTGATGCACTCCGTGCAAAACTTAACAAATTGACTGGAAAACAAGTACACATTAACATCATCGAAATCAAACAACCTGATTTGGATGCCCACCTTGTTGGTGAAGGAATTGCTCGTCAATTGGAGCAACGTGTTGCTTTCCGTCGTGCACAAAAACAAGCAATCCAACGTGCTATGCGTGCTGGAGCTAAAGGAATCAAAACTCAAGTATCAGGTCGTTTGAACGGTGCAGATATTGCCCGTGCTGAAGGATACTCTGAAGGGACAGTTCCACTTCACACACTTCGCGCAGATATCGATTACGCTTGGGAAGAAGCAGATACTACATACGGTAAACTTGGTGTTAAAGTATGGATCTACCGTGGTGAAGTTCTTCCAGCTCGTAAAAACACTAAAGGAGGTAAATAACCAATGTTAGTACCTAAACGTGTTAAACACCGTCGTGAATTCCGTGGTAAAATGCGCGGTGAAGCTAAAGGTGGAAAAGAAGTAGCATTCGGTGAATACGGTCTTCAAGCTACAACTAGCCACTGGATCACTAACCGCCAAATCGAGGCTGCTCGTATCGCCATGACTCGTTACATGAAACGTGGTGGTAAAGTTTGGATTAAAAATCTTCCCACAAATCATACACAGCTAAAGCTATCGGGGTTTCGTATGGGATCTGGTAAAGGGGCACCTGAAGGTTGGGTAGCACCAGTTAAACGTGGTAAAGTAATGTTTGAAGTTGCTGGTGTATCTGAAGAGATCGCTCATGAAGCTCTTCGTCTTGCAAAGCCACAAATTGCCAGTTAAATGTAAATTCGTAAAACGTGAAGCAGAATAAGGAGAAGGCATGAAACTTAATGAAGTAAAAAAGAATTTGTTAAAGAACTTCGTGGTCTTTTCTCAAGAAGAACTCATGAAAGCACGAAAACGAATTGAAAAAGAATTGTTTGAACTTCGTTTTCCAAGCTGCTACTGGTCAATTAGAACAAACAGCTCGCTTGAAAGAAGTTAAAAACAAATCGCTCTGTATCAAAACAGTTCAATCTGAAGCGAAATAATAGACTAGGGAAGGAGAAATTTCAATGGAACGCAATAATCGTAAAAGTTCTTGTTGGACGTGTTGTATCTGACAAAATGGACAAGACAATCACAGTTGTAGTTGAAACAAAAACGTAACCACCCAGTCTATGGTAAACGTATTAACTACTCTAAAAAATACAAAGCACATGATGAAAACAATGTTGCCAAAGAAGGCGATATCGTACGTATCATGGAAACTCGCCCGCTTTCAGCTACAAAACGTTTCCGTCTTGTAGAAGTTGTTGAAGAAGCGGTTATCATCTAATCAAGCCTGAAAGGAGAAAACTGAAATGATTCAAACAGAAACTCGTTTGAAAGTCGCAGACAACAGCGGTGCACGCGAAATCTTGACTATCAAAGTTCTTGGTGGTTCTAAACGTAAATTTGCGAACATCGGTGATGTTATTGTGGCATCTGTAAAACAAGCTACTCCTGGTGGTGCGGTTAAAAAAGGTGACGTTGTTAAAGCAGTTATCGTTCGTACTAAATCAGGTGCTCGTCGTGCTGATGGTTCATACATCAAAGTTTGACGAAAAATGCAGCAGTTATCATCCGTGAAGACAAAACTCCTCGCGGAACACGTATCTTTTGGACCAGTTGCACGTGAATTGCGTGAAGGTGGTTTCATGAAGATCGTATCACTTGCTCCAGAAGTACTTTAATTTTTAAAAAACAAACTAGTCCCCTGGATTACTTTCCAGGGTGCCCTTATGGGCGTAAGAAAAATCAAGGAGAAAATCTAATGTTTGTAAAAAGGCGACAAAGTTCGCGTAATCGCTGGTAAAGATAAAGGGGAACAGAAGCTGTTGTCCTTACTGCCCTTCCAAAAAGTAAACAAAGTTATCGTTGAAGGTGTTAACATCGTTAAGAAACACCAACGTCCAACTAACGAGCTTCCTCAAGGTGGTATCATCGAGAAAGAAGCAGCTATCCATGTATCAAACGTTCAAGTCTTGGACAAGAACGGTGTAGCTGGACGCGTTGGTTATAAACTTGTAGACGGCAAAAAAGTTCGCTACAACAAAAAATCAGGCGAAGTGCTTGATTAATCACGAAGGAAAGGAGAAGTATAATGGCAAATCGTTTAAAAGAAAAATATCTTAATGAAGTAGTTCCTGCTTTGACAGAACAATTCAACTACTCATCAGTGATGGCTGTGCCTAAAGTAGATAAGATCGTTTTGAACATGGGTGTTGGTGAAGCTGTATCAAACGCTAAAAGCCTTGAAAAAGCTGCTGAAGAATTGGCACTTATTTCAGGTCAAAAACCACTTATCACTAAAGCTAAAAAATCAATCGCCGGCTTCCGTCTTCGTGAAGGTGTTGCGATTGGTGCAAAAGTTACCCTTCGTGGTGAACGTATGTACGAATTTTTGGACAAATTAGTATCTGTTTCACTTCCACGTGTTCGTGACTTCCATGGTGTTCTACAAAATCATTTGATGGACGTGGAAACTACACACTTGGTGTGAAAGAACAATTGATTTTCCCAGAAATCAACTTTGATGACGTTGACAAAACTCGCGGTCTTGACATCGTTATCGTAACTACTGCTAACACTGACGAAGAGTCACGTGCATTGCTTACAGGCCTTGGAATGCCTTTTGCAAAATAATATAG